>Ga0315902_10002801_pt1 | contig 26695 bp, 35 predicted proteins | sample LakEriMetagenome_9_FD_203523 | JGI IMG/M metagenome (GOLD analysis project Ga0315902, IMG submission 203523) | Freshwater fungal communities from buoy surface, Lake Erie, Ohio, United States - Buoy 12 MA117 | ecosystem: Environmental > Aquatic > Freshwater > Lake > Lake biofilm | place: USA... | reverse complement strand
AACATTTTAACTATTGCTTTTGCGATACGTTTTAGCAACGAAATAATGGGAAGCGAGATTACGGGGTGGATTTCTTTTTTAATTGGTTTAGGATTAAATCAATTGATTTTATGGATTGAAAATTATCAATCAAAAGCACGAAATTAAATTTTAAAAAATATCAAAGATGAAAAGATTTGCAAATACAAGCGAACAAGAAGCTATTGAAAAAGCTAACGAGATTTTAAAACAAGTTGGATTGGTAATAACGGAAACACAGACTACTGAAAATACAAGCGGAAAAGGTGGCGCAGTAATTCCAACAAAAGGTTTTTAGATATGAAAAAAGACGAAATAGTCTTAATCGTTTTGATGTTGTTTACTTTGGTTTATTCAACCATTGGAAACCCAGATAGTGAGTTTTGGAGTGGTTTATATTTCTTTGTGAATTACGCAACATTATACGCATTATTCAAATCACACAAATCGAAAATTATAAAATTGATAGGGATTTCATTATCCTTATCAATTTTAGTGTTTATAGTTCTTAAATTCTTCTTACATTTGAACATTGAAAGATACTATACCTTAGTGCCATTTACAATTTGTCTAATCGGATTAATACTTATAGAAACCAATGAATCATGTAAAAGAAACATTCCTTAACTACATTACATACGGTATGTCAGGAGTTGGAATATTAGTTAATTTTGAGAATATAAAAAGTGTGATATTGTTTGTTGGAGCTTTTATTTTGCTTTCGCTTCAAATTTATTTACACATCATAAAAATTAAAAACGAAAAAAATGTTAAAGACAAGCCAGATAATAAGTAAGTACGGAAAACCGAACCAACAAGGTAGTTATTTGACGACTATAAAATTACCTTATCCAATGCGTTTGGCGTGGGATAAAAAAACAACAGTTACAACTATGCGTTGCCATAAATTAATTGCTAATGACTTTCAAAAAGTTTTCGCAGATTTATTAGCGCATTACGGGTTGCCAAAAATTCAAGAGTTAGGAATTGATTTATTTGGTGGTTGTTTCAATTTTCGTGCTATGCGTGGAGGTTCAGATTATAGCCGTCATAGTTGGGGAATAGCTATTGATTTAGACCCTGAAAGAAATCAATTAAAAGAAACAAGCAAAACGGCTAGATTTGCACGTTCAGAATATAAACCAATGATTGATATTTTTTACAAGCACGGATTTTTAAGTTTAGGACGTGAGCAGAATAGAGATTGGATGCATTTTGAAAAATCAGAATAACTATGAAAACAATACCATATTTTATAATCGCAATTTTACTATTTGTCATTTGGAGTAATTCCTGCAATTCCGAAACTAAAAAGGAAATTCAATACATTACTGTCAAATCAACTTCGGGAAAAGCAACTTTTGAAAAACCAAGTCAAAAAGTTGTAACGGATCAAAACAAAAATTCAGTTATTCCGAAAAAAGACAAAGACAATAATCAGTTTTTGAAAAAGGATAACGAATTTTTACAAAAAGAAATTGACAAATTATTGAAGTATAATGATAGTTTGTTAAATGCTTTGGTTTTATTGGATGACAAAGAATTAAAAGAAGCGTATAATAATGCAATAGCGATTAATTACTTTGAGCGAAAAATTGACAATGATACGGTTAAAATTGACGTTTACGGTTTGACACGTGGAACTATTGAAACGATGCAAATCGATTGGGAAACCAAAGAACGAAAGCAAGAAGTACAAAAAAAAGAGTTATTGTTTCGGGCGTTACTTGGTGGCGAAATTGGAGTTAACAAAGAATTAAACCAAGGCACTTACAAAATCAACTTATCACTTCAAAACAAAAAGAATGATATTTTAAGATTTTCTTATCAAAGAATTGGAAGTAATGAATATGGATTGATTGGGTTTGACAAATCTATTTTTTCTGTAAACAAAAAAGTTAAGAAATAAATTTGTAGTTTTGAAGTGATAATCTTTTTTATTGTTTTGAGGTTTTTATTTGATTAGTTGAGGCGTTCAGAAATGAACGCTTTTTTTTATTTTTATTGTTTGAATTAAAAATTATATATATTTGTAGAGAAATTAAAATAAATCATTATGAATTTTGCATTAAAAAGGGAAATTTATGGGGCTAATGCTTGGTGTATAGATGCGTTGTCTTATGGTTCGTTATCTCAAATATTAAAAGATAATCGTAATGGTGTTGTTTTGGAGTTGCCGGAAACTAAATACAATAGTCCGCAAATTTATAATGCTTTTACAAGAACTATTCAATACGGTTGGCAACTAAATAATTCAGATGAATTTGAAGCTGTTGGAGTTATAAATTTAAACGGCGCAATTACTCTTTCTGGTGGTGAGAGTACCGTGGGAATGGAACAATTAGCACAAAATATGCTTTTTATGTCTAAGGACAAAAGAATAAAGGCTTTTATAATTTTAGCTAATTCTGGCGGTGGTTCTAGTAATGCGGTTCAAGTAATGAAAGATACCATTAACCAAATTAAATTAACTAAACCAGTTTACGGATTGGTAAAAAAAGGCGGGATGTCAGCAAGTGCTTGTTATGGTATTTTGTCTAGTTGCCAAAAGATATATTCAGAAAGCGAAATGAATATCGTAGGTAGCTTAGGAACTATGATTGAATTTTCTGGATATGCTGCAAATACGACTTTAGAAAGTGGCGAAAAAGTAGTGAGATTGTACGCTACAAAATCAGTAAACAAAAACAAAGCTATTGAGGAAGCTTTGAATAATGACAATTACGAGTTATTAATTAATGAAATGTTAGACCCGATTAACGAAAATTTCCTTAATTCAATAATTCAAGATAGACCTCAACTATCTAGTACAACGTGGGATGACGGAGCGCATCATTTTTCAAAAAATGTCATTGGTACTTTTATAGATGGCATTGCTAGTTTTGATGAAGTTGTTTCAATGTTGGAAACCGAAAGTAAGATTGTGTTAAACAATGTAAATAAAGTTAAATTTAATTCAAATTCAAAGATGACAAGAGATGATTTAAAAAGTCAATTTCCATCGGTTCACGCTGAAATCGTTAAAGAGGGAATTACTCAAGAACGAGAGCGAGTGGCAAGTTGGTTAACTTACCAAAGTGCCGACCCTGAAATGGTGGCTAATGGTATCGAAAGTGGCGAAGCTATTACGCCATCCCAAAGGGAAAAGTTAATGGTAAAAATGAACTCACTAACGATGTTAGAAGCTATGAAAGGCGATAACGCTACGATTGTGACTACTACTGAAAGTACAACTGTACAAGCTACAGAAACTACAGAAGATGCAGCACAATCAGAAGTAAACGACTTTTACTCTAACCTTGCTAAAAAAATCTAAAAAATGGGAGTAGATGTAAATCAAAGAAATGTAACCCGTAATCAATCGACTGCGGATTACACACAAAAAAAAGTTTTTCTTTTTGGTAACAGTTTTGATAGTGGTTTGTTGAAAAACACAAATGCCGCTGCATTAGGTTTAGAAAGTGGAGTTTTACTTGCTAGAGCTGCTGGAACTTACGAAACGGCTTCGGTTGTTTTTAACGCTTCGGGATTAACTGCTGGTCAAACTCAAATTTTAGGTGGTTTAACTTTCACTTCGACGGGTGTAACTACACAAGCTCAATTAGCTGCTGCTTTTGCAAATTTAGAAGATGGTGCTACTACTGGTGCTGGTACTTCTTTAGGTACTTATTCTGGTGCGTTAACTGGTTGGTCAACTGGTGCGGTTACTGATATTGCAACTGTATTATTTACGGCTACTACTGTTGGTAATGTTACTAACTTAGCTGAAACTGGTACGGGCGCGAATCCAACTATAAATATCGTTTCTGGTGGTTCTACCGCTAGTGCTGGTGGTTTAATTCCAGTAACTTCAAGTAATTTAGCTGATGTAATCGGTATTTTGACTTACGAAGGAAGCGGAACGCTTGGAACTGATGACGAATTACAAGTAAATATGTGTATTGGTGGCGAAATTGACGGCACTGAATTAGTATTGCCAAGTGGAGTTACTTTAAATACAGTTGTTGGAAATAAGACGTTAAAAGACGTTCTTAATGCGGTTGGTTTCGTGGTTCGTGATAACGTAGTAGAAAATACAAATTTTGATAATTAATAAGCCATGATAGGATTAAATCAACATCGTAAAGGATTTACACAACAATTAGTTGCTACTTTTTCAGACAGAGTAGGTGTAAAATCGGGTTTTGGTGCGTTTTTCCCAGATAAAACGACAAGAACAAAAGGATTTTCAATTGAAGTTGAAAGATTAGGTAAAAAGGTAGCTGTTGACGTTCAACGTTGCACCGATCCGATTAGAAATAAGTTCAGTAAATCAACTGAAAAGATTTTCATTCCGCCAATGTATTCGTTAAGTTTCGATTTTACGTCGTGCGAAAGCTATGATGTTACTTTTGGAATGGGAACAGTTCCAAACGAAATTACAGGAACGTCATTATTGCAGTCTGCTGATGCGAAATTAACTCATTTGAAAGACCAAATCGAAAGAGCGAAAGAGCTTCAAAGAGCGCAAATTCTACAAACTGGAATTGTTGTTTTGAAAAATGGAGATAACATCGATTTCAAACGTAAAGCCGAAAGTTTTGAAACTTTAACTGGTGCTGCAAGATGGACGGTTTCTGCTGATTGCGACCCTGTAAAAGATTTACAAGACGGTTGCGAATTTTTGAGAAATACTGGACGTTCTGGAGCATCAACTGTTAATGCTATTATGGGTTCAACTGCGTTTAATAATTTCAAATTATCTGCAAAAGTTAAAGCCGAAGCGGACATCAGAAATATTAATCGTACTGACATCCAAATGCCACAAATGGATAATGTTTCTGGTTTAGTTTTCCAAGGTCAAGTTGGAGCTGGGGATTTTATCGTAAATCTTTGGACTTATAACGAAACTTACGAAGATGCGGAAGGTAACGAAGTACGTTATTTAGATGCAAACAAAGTAATTTTGTTGCCGTCAGATTTCCAAGGGTTCACTGGTCATGGTGCATTACCTGCTGTTTTAGGTAACGTTCACGATGGTCAATATGTTGGAAATGTTGAAGCTACTTATGAAGTTCACGACGTTATCGACCCTAAAAAAATGAGTTGGGAATACATTCTAAATTCAGCTCCATTAGCGGTTCCGTTATCAGTTGACAGAATTTATACATTAACGACAACGTCAGCATCGTAATGAGAACATTTGAAGTAAAAGCACCAATTCAGCTATCTAATAAAAAGGTAGCTGAATTTGGCGCAATAGTAAGCGAGAAACAACTGCATGATAATGCGGATGAACTTGTAAAGCGTGGTTTCATCAAAGAGGTTGTAATTGATGAAAAAGTTTTGGAAATTGAAGTTGAAGAAACTGAAAATCCAGTTAAAAAATTAGTTGCTAAAAAAAATCAAGTTAAAAAATAAAGCATGAGTAGTTTAATCCAGTTAGCCAAAAGAGATAGTCGTCATTTTGTTACAAAGGGAGGTTTTGAAACGTTAATAACGGTGCAAACCCCTGCACAAGATAAGACTGAAATTTTAACTGGATTTGCTACAAAGCATTGGTTTAGCTTTGATACGGATGGAAATCCAACAAATTCAAAAAACGTTCACGTTTGTATTTCTGAAACTGACTTAGTAAATTTAGGTTTTACGGTACGTAAATCAAATGGCGAAATAAGTTTACTAAAATATTTTATTTCGTTCGCTGATAGCTCTGGAATAACCAAAAAATATGTAGTTCGTGAAAATATGCCAGATGAAACATTAGGATTAATCATTTTAATTTTAGGAGATTTTAAATAATGGCTTCAATAATTGAAAATATCATACCACGTCAAGGATTTGAGATTGTGCTTGAAAAAATAGCGGTTATCTTATTTGAGGAGTTGACAAAACAAAAATCATTGCAAAATTTAAGCGATGATTTTAGTGTTTATATCGAACGTCAAACTGCTTACGATAAAAGCGAAGGGATTGTTATTTCAGTTGGACTAGATAACATCGATTACAACGGTAAAAATCAATTTGACGTACAAGGAAATACTACTTTTTTTATTGATTTGTACACAACTGGAGATGAAACTTTAGTTTTAAGTGGCGACGATAATTCAAGATTTCTAACTTTGAAATGGTTAGGTATGATGCGTTCGATTTTATCAAGCACTAAATACAAAACTTTAGGTTACGCACCTGGTTTAATCGGTGGTACTATGGTAGAAAGAATACAAAATCAATTAACCTATGGCAATGGCGATGCTAATTTTATAAAATTTGCTAGGATTACATTTTCAGTTAGAATACAAGAAAATCAAGAAATGTGGACTTCAATTGAATTACAAGGGAACGATACGACGATCAAAATCAATGAAACTGAAAAAGGTTTCAAATTAACATTTAATAATTAAAAAATTATGAGTGCAATTTCAAATGCTGTAGGTACTGAAAGGCTTTCAAGAGTTTCTGGTTATAAAATTAGAAAAGGCATTTTTACAAATGATACTGCTAATTTACCTCAAATGATTGCGGTTTTTGGAGAAGCCAACACAGCAAATCAAAGCGGATTAACCGCTGATAAAAGAGAAGTTACAAGCGCAAAAGAAGCCGCGGACTTATATGGATATGGTTCGCCAATTCATAGAATTATGAGTATTTTGCGACCAGTTAATGGTGGGGATGGAGTTGGAGGAATACCAACTATTGTATTTCCGCAAGTTACAGATGAAGCGGCTACGGCTACTGAAATCGAATGGACTGTGACAGGCACGGCAACGGCAAACACAACGCATTTTGTTGTTATTAACGGACGTGATACAATTAACTTTCAAACATTAGCGTATAGCGTGGTTATTGGAGATACCGCTACTGTTATTGCTGGTAAAATCAAAGATGCTATTAATTCTGTATTAGGTGCGCCAGTTACGGCTGCAAATACATTAGGAGTTATGACTGCTACGACAAAATGGAAAGGTGCAACGTCTGCGGAAGTAAATATCGTTATTGATTATGGCGACAATTCAGCTGGATTGACTTACACTAATTCAGATACTACTGATGGAACTGGTGCGGTAGATTTAGCTGATAGTTTGGTGCAATTCCAAAATGATTGGTACACTTGCGTAATTAATCCTTACGGTTCAGTACAATCAAATACATTAGCTACATTTGAAACGTTTAACGGTGTTCCAGTTGACAATCCTACGGGTAGATGGAGTGCTACGGTGTTTAAACCGTTTATGGCGTTTTTTGGTAGTGTATTGAATACTAGAAGCGGATTAGTAGCTATTACCGATGCTAACGCAAGAGTTGAACAAGTTACAAATGTTCTTTGTCCTGCTCCAAATTCAAGTGGATTTACTTGGGAAGCTGCTGCAAATATGGTAGCGTTATTTGCTAGACAAATGCAAGACAATCCACATTTGGATGTAAACAATTTAGCTTATCCGGATATGCCAGTTCCAAGTGATGGAAATATTGGCGATATGGCGGATTATAATAACAGAGATTTACTTGTAAAAGCAGGTTGCTCAACTGTTATTTTAGAGAATGGAGCGTATAAAGTTATGGACTTGGTAACAACGTACCATCCTGACGGAGAAACTCCTTTACAATTCAGTTATTGTAGAAATCTTAATTTGGATTGGAATGTTAAGGATAGTTACACTACTTTAGAAGCGATTAGATTACGTGATAAAACATTAGTTTTAGACAATCAAAACGTAACTGTAAGCGGTGCAATTAAGCCTAGAGAATGGAAGGCTGTGTTATTTGATTTATTTGAGGATTTAGCTGAAAAAGCACTTATAAACGACCCTCAATTTTCAAAAGATAGTTTAGTTGTTCAAATCAGTTCTACAAATCCAAATCGTTTTGAAACTCTTTTCAGATACAAAAGAACTGGAATTGCGAGAATTGAAAGTACTGATGCGGAAGCGGGATTTTAACCTTTTAAATAATTAAAAAATGGCAAATTTTATATTTGGCGACGTTGATGAAATCGTATGCCAACACACAACGGGAGAGTTTCGCTTTTTTCCAAAATCAAATGAAAGTTTCACAATTGATAGGGGTGGAATTAGAGCCAATGACGATGCGAATCAAGTAACGTCAAACGGTCAAAATATGCCACAACTAAATCGAGTAAGATGGTCAGTTGAGGGAGTTGTTGCAGTTGATACTGTAAGCGATAACGAAATGAAAACCTTAGATGCTTTGTCGTCGCATCCAGATGATGGAGTTTGGACGTTTAGTTTGATAACTGGAGCGGTTTACAAAGGTACAGGGCGACCAGTTGGCGACCAACAATATGACACTAATGCTGGAACTATGACTTTGAAAGTTTCGGGCGGTGGAAAATTAGAAAAAATCTAAATCAATTATTAAACCTCAAAAACAATAAAAATGAAAGAAGTAAAAATTAGCGAAGAAAACGCACTAGCGGAATTAAAAAAGTTTATTCATAAATGGGTAAAAAAACCCGTTTCAGATGACAAACTAGCGGACGAGTATTTGGATATTTTGGAAGCTATTATGAGTGGAAACTTAGAAATCAATTCAGAATTTGTACCTACTTATACATTGGTGCATCCAATTAAAAATGATAGTGGCGAGATTTCGAGGTCGGTTGTAAATTTCAAAACAAGAGTTAAGCCAAATGCAAAAGCGGATTTAGCAAGCGGATTGGATTTACAAAAGCAAACGGCAAAATATGCTTTAATTTTAATTGCTCACGTTATCGGATGTACTACTGCTGAATTGGATAAATTCGAGCGTGAAGATTACGACGTTATACAGCAGTTGAGTGCTGTTTTTATGTAAGGTGGACAATTAACGATGTCGATAATGTTATTAAATCCGTTGTTGACTATTATCATTGGACACCTAAAACTATATCAAATATGTATTGTGATGATATTGATTTTCATGGATTAGTGTATTGGTATGAAAGATTAAAAGAAATTATTAAAAATTCAAAAATTAAGTAGCATGGCAGCGACAATGAAAATACCTACTGTTTTTACTGCTGTCGATAAGTTTACGTCCGTTGTCAGTAAAATGACTTCGGGCGTTTCTACTTTTACAAAGACTACGGGAGCAGCAGTAAGTGGAGTAAATACTAAAATCGACGGTTTATTTAACAAAATGGGTAATATTTCCCAATTACTATTGGGTTTAAGTTTTGGCGCAATATTAGGAAGTGCTATAACTGATTTAAAAGCCTACGAGGATGGCGTTGCATCATTTAGGACTATTGTAAGCGACTTATCTGATAAAGACTTTGCCAAATATACTGCATCGATAAATCAAGTTGCAAAGGAAACGAAAAAGAGTACTATCGATGTGGTAATGAGTTATGAGAAAATTGCGGGTTTAAATGCGAAATTTGCCGAAACATCGGACGGAATATCCGCAATTTCAAAGGCTTCAATTGTGCTTTCAAGAGCTTCAAAAGATGAGTTAGGAGCATCGACTGAAAATCTAGTCGGAATTATGAACCAATTTAGCTTAGGAGCAAAAGAAGCGGATAGGGTTATAAATGTTTTAGCTGCTGGTCAAGCGGTGGGAGCAGCATCGATAACACAATCTGCGGAAGCCTATAAAAACTTTGGTTCGGTTGCTAAAGGTGCAAATATCACATTAGAACAATCTCAAGCATTAATACAGACTTTAGGTAAATATAGTTTATTTGGTGCGGAAGCTGGAACAAAGTTAAGAGGTGCAACGTTGCAATTACAAAAAGCTGGTTTAGGTTATAAAAGCGGACAATTTAGCATTAATGATGCTTTGGAAGATGCCAACGAAATCACTAAAAAACTAACTACGCAAAGAGCAAAAGATACTTTTATTTTAAAAACATTTGGAGCTGAAAATATCACTGCTGGTAAAATATTACTAGCTAATATTGATACTTACAAAGAGTTCACAAAAGGAGTAACGGGAACAAGTGAAGCGCAAAAAGCCGCGGAAATTAATAGTAATACGTTAAGCGAAAAAATCAATCAATTAAAAGATAGTTTTACCAATTATTTAACGACAAATGACCAGACAATTGGGGGTTTAAATTTAGCGAAAGTAGCTTTAGGGTTTTTAGCAAGCAATATTGATTTAGTTGTTTTATCAGTTATTTCTATAATTGGTTTTTTGGCTTTATTAAAAACTATTATGATTATTAGTTCTACTTGGACTTTTTTATCTTCTATAGCTATGGGTGTTTATAGGGCAGCAACAGGAAAGGCATCAATTGCAATAGGTAAAAATACAGTAGCATTAGCAGCTTACAAAACAATGCAAATATTAATGACTGTTGGTACTTGGTTGGCAACAGCCGCTACAACCGCTTTTGGTGTTGCCATGGCTATTGCTACATCTCCAATATTCTTAATTATAGCGGCTATTGTAGCGATAATTGCAATATTTATTTATTGGGATGAAATAGTAGCTTGGTTTAGCAAACAATGGGAAACGTTTACTAATTTCATTAGTGCTTTGTGGACTGGAATTGTAACGTTTTTTGAAGAATTTAGCTTTGTTGACTTTTTTAGGGATATTGGACAAGCTATAATCAACTGGATGTTGATGCCTTTGAAAACGGTTTTAAAATTAGTTTCTTTAATTCCAGGTTCGATTGGCGAAGCTGCTAAAAGTGGACTTGATAAATTAAACGAGTTTACTGATTTGAGTAATGTTATTGGAAGCAAAAAAGAGGTTTTACAATCACCTCAAGAAGTACAAGCGCAAAATCAACAATCGGAAGCGGGTAAATTTAAAGGTCGTTTAGATATTAATGTTAATGATCCTAAAAAGCAAGTTACAACCGAAAGCAATTTTAGTGGAATGCCAGTCAATTTAAGTTCAACTTTAGGATTTTAGATTATGATAACAAAAGATGTTTTAATATTTGAAAGTGGCGACGGTGGGGAGTTGGCTATTGAAAACCAAGATTTGGTATTTGTAGAAAGTCTTTATCAACAAATTTATTTAGCTTTATTTGGTGGTAACGTGGAGCAAGTTACAAAGACGAATTATTTATTTAATGAACAACGATTTGATTATTGGGGGAATAGTTTGTTTTTTGCTGATGCTCCGAGTTTGCAGTTTAATTCAAATACTGAAAAAACGCTACAAAATATAGCTTTGAATAGTTCGGGACGTTTAGAATTAATTAGAGCCGTAGAAAGCGATTTGCAGTACCTAAATGAGTTGTTGAATTATACTGTTGATGTTTTATTTTTTGAAGTAAATAAAATCAAAATAATAGTTAATTTTGCTTCAAAGGACAATCAAGAAAATAAGGTATTACAATTGATTTATGATAATGCCAAAAATGAATTAATAATCGAAAAAACGATATGAGACCAATACCAACTATACAAGAGTTACGGGAAACATTAGCGAACGACTTTAAAAGTAAATTGAATTTATTAAGCAATAATCTTAAAAAGTTTTTAGATGCTTTTTCAATTGTTGAAAGTGCTAAATTCAAATTACTTTATTTGTATTTACAAGACTTGCAAAACAATATTTTTCCCGATACTGCAGATTTAGAAGCTAATGGCGGTACACTTGAAAGACAAGGGCGTATTTATCTAAATCGAAATCCAAGACCTGCAACGGTGGGAACTTTTGAGCTAAGTGTTACTGGCGAAAGTGGTTCTGTTTTACGTTCGGGATTAACTTTTAAATCAAACGAAAATTCATTAAGTCCTGGTCAATTATATGTTTTGGATTTAGAATATACTATGACGGGTACAGATGACGTTATCGAAGTTCGTTCTTTGGGTGCGGGAAGTGAATTTGATTTGAATATTGATGACGAGTTAACCATTACCGAGCCAGTCATAGGCGTAAATCAATTAGTAACGGTAAGCGATGTAATTTCACAACCTAAAAATGGAGAAGATATAGAAGCGTATCGACAAGCTATTTTAGATGCTATACAATTAGAACCACAAGGCGGAAGTAAAACGGATTATCGTTTGTGGTCAAGCGATGCGCAAGGAGTTAAAAAGGTTTATCCGTATGTTAAAAATGGTGATGCGGGTACGGTTCAGATTTATGTTGAAGCTACTGACGGGGATGGCGTTCCGTCAAGTGGTTTGATTTCCGAAGTTGAAGATGTTATTGAGTTTGATCCAGATGAAAGCAAACCATTAAACGAAAGAGGGAGACGACCTATCCAAGCTACTGTGGAAGTTTTGCCAGTTGTTTTAATTCCAGTTACTGTTACGATAACAGGATTAAGTCAAGATACACCATCAATAAGAAGTGCAATTCAGAATAATATTGAATTATATTTGTCGAGTGTACGTCCTTATATTTCTGGAGCGGATTTAGCACGAAATCGAAATGATATTTTATATGAAGCGAGATTGCAAAGTGTAGCAACTGACGTACTAGAAAATAGTAATTTTTTCACTGGATTTGCAATTACAGTAAATGGAAATTCAGTAAGTAGTTATCAATTTGATTTAGGAAATATTCCAAATTTAGTAACGCCAATAACTTATAATTAGTAGTTATGTATCAAGTAAATGAAAAAAGTACAGTTCACGGTTTAGGCACTCCACACGGTCAAAATACGCCACACAGAATGCCGTCAAAATACGGATTGAACTATACAGAAATATTTTCAAATTTAACTCGCCAGTTGTATCCAACGGGGCGAGTTTGGTGGTTAAAAAAGAACTCTATTTTTGATAGGTTGCACCAAGCTATTAATCGAAGTTTTATTCGAGTTATTCGTGATGCTAAATTAACAGTTGATAGTACATTTCCAGATAATGATAATTTTAGTATTCAAGATTGCGAGCTGTGGGAGTATCGATTAGGATTGATTTCAAATAGTAGTTTGAGTGTTGAAGTAAGACGTCAAGCGATATTGCGAAAAATAGCTTATCCATTAGGAGTAAAAGCACGTCAACATCCTTTGTTTATTGAAAATCAATTGCGATTAGCGGGTTTTGATGTTTACGTTCACGAAAATACAAAGCCTTATAAAACTCCAGCTGATGTTATTGCTTTGAGTATTGGAAATACGCAACACGGTGGCGTTACACAACACGGATTAGGTACGGTTCACGGTTCATTAGGATTTGAGGTTATTGCTAATTTAGACACGCCAAACGAAAGCTTTTCAGTTGGTTCAAATATTTGGGCAACTTTTTTTATTGGTGGCGAAAATTTGGGAGATGTTGCAACCGTTCCGTTTTCCAGATTGCAAGAATTTAAAGAATTGGTTTTGAAATTGAAACCAGCACACTTAGTGGTTTACACGTTTATTAATTACAGTTAAAAATATAAAGAAATGAGAATATTAAGTTCAAATCCAAACGTAGATAATTCCGATATTGCAAATTATCCAGATGGGCGTATTAAAGACAATACGGGAAGTGGCGACGGTACAGGAGTAAATGAGCGAGTTTATGGCGACTTGCATAGTAATATTAGTAAATTGCTTAGATTGTACGGAATAACGCCAAATAATAGCCCAGATAATGAAACTAATGGCTACCAAATTATTGACGGTTTACGGGCGTTATCTACAAAAAACACCATCGTTCAAAATTTAAGTTCCGAAGGTGGAAAATTAAAAGTACCGTTCAAAATTAGCTTTTTACTTGAGGGCGAAACTATGCTTTGTAAAGCATCGGTTAACTTTACAACTGAAACCGAAATAAAAGGCGCAGATGTTACTGTTTATGGTTTAACGGTTGTCTCTACTTTCAATAGTGGCGACTATGTCCAATTTATTAAAACAGCTTCGGGAGTTGAATTGCGTAGAGTTGCTGATCAATCTAATTTAGATGCTATTGTAGGTGCTTTGAATTATTTAAAAGCAGCAACGCAAAGTCAAGAAAATTCAGGAACGGCAAATAACGTAGCCACCACACCATTAACCAATTTAACGGCTTTTATTCGTAGGGTAAATGGTGCGGATAGTGGTAGTTATTTGGCTACTGCTTTACAAAATGGACTTTACCCAAAAGAACATTTTGCAATTGTAGCAGCATTGGGAGCAAATCCAGTTCGTAACGTTGGTAGGTTTAGTGGAATTGATATTAATAACGGTGCTATTGGAGCTACATTTGCCGTTGCAGGTGATTTAGTGAGTGCAACATTGACAGAGAAGCCGTCGAGTAGCTCAGTAGTTAGAGTTGTTTTAGCAAATACAATGACAAATACTAATTATTACGTTAGAGCTTTTTTACAAAGTAATTCGACTAATTTTTCAAATGATAACGGAGCATTATCATATACTTTTAAACCGATAAATGCAACGACTTTTGATTTTTGCATTCGGGAGATTGGTTCGCAAAATCAAAATTTGACAGTACACATTGAAGTAGTAAAATATTAAGTTATGAAAGTAATAGAACAATTATCAGTACCAAAAGAGGTAAATAGCGATTTTCCATTTGGAGCAATTATAAATGAAACGGATACCGAAGATGGAACTCCAGTTGTAAGAGAAATTTATAATGATTTATTAGTAAATTGTTATAAAATTTTGGCTTTAGCTGGAATAACTCCTAACGGTGGCGAAGATAACGAAACAAGCGGTTATCAATTAGTAGAAGCCATTAGAAATCTACCAAATCTATTAAATGATGTTGAGCAAAGTTTAAGTTTATCGGCAACGGTTTGGAGTGTAAATTTGAAGTTTTCACTATTGCCAAATAAATATGTTTTCTTTGCCAAAGCATCGGAAAATTATAACGATACTTTGACGTACACAATCAAAGGAAGCGAAGCAAATCCAATTTATAATTTTACAAGTCCAACGGGATTTAATGCTAATGATGAATTAGTTTTGGTTTTAGATACCACGGGAGTAAAAGCGTATTCTCTTAATTCTTTGACTGCTGAACCTACGGAAATTAAAACGCCTTTAGGAACGCCAATAGCGTATAACAATAGTAGTAAGGTTTATTATTTTGAAGATGGCACACTAATGAGCGACACTCCGTCAGCTAACTACATTGAAACGATTATTAAAACAGAGGTAAGCGATTCGACTGTTATAGTTTTGAATGCTTTTATTTTAAAAGGAAAACTACTTTGTTTTTGTTATTCGGATGCGAACGAAAACTACTTTTTTTATCAGTTTGATATGAGTGATTTATCTACTGGTACATTGGTAACATACACGATTAGCGATGCAGATAATTTTTCGCCTTATTGCTATACTGATGGTACTTTTGTTTATTTGACAAATGATGCAAATACAGAAAGCGACGATTTTCTTTTGAGAAAATTAAACTATAACGAGGCGACTGCAGTAATTACAAATAACTCGACAATTACATTAGAAAGTTCATTTGTAAAAACTACTAATGTCGTTATGAAATCAAATGCTTTGATTAGTTTAGTTGGTGGAGTTTTAAACTCATTTAATTTGGGTTCATCGACAAAAACAGAATTGGGAGTTTATAACGCAAATTCGGGAAATATCTTTGTACACAATTCAGATTATTATCACGGGGTTGATGTAGTAGCAACTAAATGGAATTTATAAAAAAATGAAACTTGACGTAAATACAGATAGTGCAATTCAGTTAACGGCAAAGTTGGAAAGGTTGCATCGTTCATCGTTTCCAAGTGCCGTTCGAAATACTTTGAATGATGCTGCTTTTGATATGAAAAAAAAGGAAATAGCATCGTCATTTAGGTTAAATTTTAAACCTAAAACAGGAACAATACCTTATGTTAAAAAACTTATTTTAGTTGAAAAAGCAAACGGATTTAATGTAAACAAAATGAGTTCTTTGGTTGGTTTTTTAAATCCTAGCAATTCATCAGATAAAAGATTTGTAGAAGGATTGTATAAACAAGAAAATGGAGGGATTATTGACGATGGTTTAAGATATTTGAAACGTGCTAGAGGTGGAAAACACAATGGGCGTGTTCAAAGGGAAAATTTTTATGATAAAACAAGGGTAGTTTCTGGTAGAAGTCAAAGAAAAGGAACTAGAAAAAGTAAATTTCTCGCAAGGGCTTACAGAGCAATGAAAGAGGGCAAACCAATGTTTATGAATACTATGAAAGGAAATTTTTTAGTAAAAGTAAATACAGTATCTAGTGATATTTTAAGTAGAAAAATATCTTTTGATTTTAGTTTTATAGCTATGAGTAGAAAAGTAAAAAAAACAAACTTAAAACCTACTCATTTTGTAGAAGAAGCTGGTCAAAAAACCTCAAAAAAACTAGAAAATTTTTACCAAAAAAATGCAGAATTTCAATTTAAAAAACACCTAAAATAATGAGTTGGCAAGATAGAATAGACAATACTAAATTTTCAATCACTACTGGCGACGGTAAGGTTTATTTTCCATTGTGGCAAACTGCTGAAAAATCAAAAGAGTACAATACATCAAAGTTTGATTTTATTAGGGTTTCGGGTTCGTTAATAGAACGTAAGTTACCGCAAGCATCGAATTACCCTTTGACGTTTTATTTTGACGGTGCAGATTGTATTGAAAAATCCGAAGCGTTTGAACGTAGTGCAGATGATAGTCGAGCGTGGACAATCGTACATCCGTTTTATGGCACGATAAAAGGGCAACCGATAAGTATTTCCAGAAAAGACAATAATCTTAACATAACTGAAATTACAGTCGATTTTTGGGAAAGTATAGATGTTGATTATCCAAACGCTAATTTTAGTGTTAAAGACAATACGCTGGAGCGAAAAAACAAAGTACTCGAAGCGTTGATATTTTCCGCGGATAAACCAGTTTATCAAACTGCTGATATTCAGAAATTGAAAACTCAAAATATTAACAATCAAAGTTCATTTACAAACGTAGTTAGCGAACCTATTAGTATTGCTGACGGACTAAATGCCAATTATCAAAACGCTATTAATTTGGCTTTGAAGTCATCGGATTTACTTTTGAGTGATACGTTTGAAGCGATTAGAACCAGTCAAGATTTATTGAATTTACCATCGAGAATAGAAACGTCAATTGATATTCGATTAGGAGCGTACAAATTAGCGTTTGACAAATCGAAAGAAGTATTATTGACTGTAGCGGACAAATTAAGATTTGAAAGCAATGCAGGTGCTATTTTGGCTAATTATGCTGATGCTTCGGTAAACCCATCCGAAAGCGACTATGTAGTTGTTACTCAAATTCAACAAGTGGCGCAAAATTTAAGTAATTTGTATGCTGATTATTTACAGATTTTAGACCAGAATACAGTCGGAATTTATGATACTGATAATGCATGGCAACCAAACGTAACGGCACAAAATAACCTTTATGAATTGATTACATACACTATTGCAAATCTTTATAATTTAGGTTTTGAAAGTCAACAAGAGCGAATAGTTTACACAACAAAAGAAACTAATTTAATCTTACTTACGCATCAATATTTAGGTTTGGATGCTGATGATGAAAACATTGAAAATTTTAGACAAATCAACAATATTAAAAACGAGGAATTGTTTAGAATAAAAAAAGAACGTAAAATAATTTACTACGTCTAAAATTAAAGCACTCCTTATCGAGTGCTTTTTTTATTTAACTTTGCTCAAAATAAAATACTTATGCTAGTCAAAATAAATAAACAAGATGTATTCTTTTTTACTTCGGGTTCAATTTCCTTAAAATTAGATAGCATTGCTAGTACTTTCTCTTTGTCGTGCCGTTTTAATCCCGAAAACGATTTACACAAAGAATTGTTTAAACCGCTTCAATATTTGGATATTGAAATCTTTAACTCAAAAGAAAAAAAGATTTTCACGGGAACGATTTTAAATCATTCTTTCAGATCAAACAAAGAATTTAATTTGGTTAATATTTCGGGATATTCAAAAAGTGGAATTTTAGAAGATGTTACAATCCCACCAAAGATGTACCCATTGGAAAATACAAGTTTGTCGTTAAAACAAATAGCTGAAAAATTGTGTAATGCTTACGGTATAGGATTGAAAATCGGAAGTAATGCGGGAAATGTAAACGTAAAAGGAACTGAAACCGAAGGATTAACTACGGAAGAAAAAGCCAATGTATTGTATCCAAAAACAGTCGCAAGTCCAACCGATACAGTCAAAGGATATTTGGCTAAATTATGCGCTCAAAGAAATATACTTCTTTCGCATGATTTTGACGGTAATGTGGTTTTATTCAAACCAAATGACAACGCTAAACCAAAGTACTTTTTTAATTCTGAAAATACACTTGAAATGGGTTCAGATTATAACGGACAAGGTATGCACTCTGAAATTAACGTAGTACGGCAACCTAGTGAAGAAAATGCGGGAGTTTCTAACGTCGACAAGGCTATTAACCCATTGATAGGAAAATATCGTCCTACAACGAAAGTTTTAAGTTCTGGAAGTGATACGGACACAAAAAAAGCAGCAGATTATGAACTTGCTTCGGAATTGCAAAACATTACACGCACGGTTAAATTAGTAGGATTGTTTGATGACTTGTTTCCTGGTGATATTGTAAACACACATGAACACGGTACATATTCCTTTGCGTATTCTCGTTATATGATTTCAGAGGTAACGTTAAATTTTAACGAAAAAGAAGAAACGACTGATTTACAGTTGAGGTTGCCCGAAACTTATAGCGGGAAAGTTCCGAAAAACATTTTATTTTTTTACGAATCGCATCAAAGACATAATTAACTATGATAACATTTAGCAAATTTGATAGTGCTACGATTAATGCACTTGGTAAACGAATTATAAAAATATTTTCTATTTCTGGAGCCAAAACAGCTTCGGATTGTGTGCCTTTTGGTATTGATACAAATCCAATAAAAGGAATGACAGCTATACACGCTACGACTTCAAATGATAGTGAAAGTGTTGTTATTGGTTACATCGATAACAATAAATTAGCGCAAAGTGGCGAAATAAGACTTTATTCAAAGGATGCGCAAGGTGTTGAAAAAACATTCCTTTGGTTAAAGAATAACGGTACTTTAGAAATGAACGGCAACCAATATACAACGGTACGATTTGAGCCATTAAAAACGGGTTTGGATAATTCGGTTAATTTGCTTAATATTGAACTCACAAAAATACAGACTGCAATACAAACACTTGGAGGTGCTTATCCTAGAGCGGATGTAGCCATAAACATCGATAACGCAAAGAGTGAAACTGTAAAGTTGAAGTAATTTTTTTCATTGTTTTAGACGACACTTAAAACCTCGAATTATTTCGGGGTTTTTTGTTTTTATAAAAAAAAGTAAAAAAAATGTTTGCATAAGTAAAAATTATTTTTACTTTTGTGAAGTCTAAAACAATTAACAAAATGAAAAAAGTACACTACAAAGATTTAGTAATAGGCAAAGTTTATTACTTCGATACCGATTTTAAAGATTTCGGAACATTCGTAAAAAAAGGAACAAAAAGTGTTTCTTTTAATAATTCAAATACTACTAGGTATTGGCTTTTTAAGGACAAAGTAGTTTTTGCTACTTATGATGACCAATACTTCTACGAAAAAGAAAATCAATAATTATGCGAGTAGTACAATTAAAATCAGCAACCATACAAGAGTTAGTTTTTAGAAATGATTTTAAAAGATTAAAGTCTATTTTAGAAACTAAAAACCAAAACCCAAACGAACTTAAAAGATGCGATTTGTATCCAAAAGTTATAGAAATAAAAGGCGAAATTCCTAAAAATATTGATGTGAAAAATCCTTTGTTTGATTTGCCATTATCGGAAGTAGAAAAAGAGTATAACATTTAAAACCATTATATGAAAAAAGTAGTTATTGACGTGAAGTCATTTTTATTAGAACATTCCAAGCGCACAAAAGAAACGGTTAGGATTTCCACCGTAGCGGATGAATTTGGATTATCGAAACAAACGTTTGTGAATTGGGAAAAAGTAGCTCCCGATGTAGTTTCTGTTTTGTTTTACATTGTAAAAGAAAATCCAGAAACGGACGTATTTAAGGCGTTATGTGAATGGCAAAAGCCACCAGCAGTATTAGTGTTTATCCGTGAATTTATGAAAGATTACGATTGTAAGTTTATGGATATTGTAAAAGAAATTGAAAGCAATGAATAAGTATGTTATCACTTTTTGGACGGAACGCAACGACGTTTCAACTGATGTAGAGAAAGTAGTTGAAGCCGAAAACGAACTACAAGCGTTAATTGATTTCGTAAATAGTCGCACAGTATTTAGAAAAATTCAAAGTGTTAAACCTTTATAAAAACCCAAAACAATGAGCAAAGAAGTATTAAATTTAGATGAATTAAACGTTAACCAATTACCAGAATTAGCAACGTTTGAAACTACTCAAAAAGAGTTAGTAAAATCAAATCCATTTGTTGAGATTATCGACAATAAAACCTATGAACAAGCAAAGGCGCATCGTACGGCATTAGTCAAAGGACGTACTGCATTAGAAAACCAAGAAAAGCTAATTGCTTCAAAACTTTCAAACTTTAGGAAGTCAGTAGGTGAAAAAACCAAAAAATTAATCGAAATAACGCTACCGTTTGAAGAAAAACAACAAAGTGAAGTGAAGCGTTGGGAAAACATTAAAGAAGCTGAAAAAGCCGAAAAAGAACGCTTAGAGCAAGAGCGTATCGACGGAATTAAATCTAAGATTAACGAAATCGAAACGCAATGTTATTCTGTAATTCAAAAAATTACTTTTGATACGATTTTAGGAACTACTCAAGAAGTTGCAAACTTGCTTGAAACTGATTTTGACTTTGAGGAGTACGACGTTATGTTTGAGCAAATGAAATCTCGAGTTTCAAACGATTTGATGAACAAAACCAATGATTTAACTCAAAGAGAAAAAGAACGCAAAGAGCGTGAAGATTTGAAAAAGGAATTGTTTCAGGTTCGTGTTAATCGATTGAAAGAAGTTGGATTTGATTTGCATAATGATAGCTTTATGGCAAAAGAAAGAGTTACATTTTATCAAAAATCATTTATTGAAAATGCAAGTTCTTTAGAATTTGAAGAAGTTCTTTCTGATATTAAAAAATCAAAAGAAGAACAAGAACAAACCAAACGTAATGCTGAAATCAAAAGGCAAAAAGATGAACAGTTTGAGGTTAGAAAAAATCGACTTGCAGAAATTGGTTTTGTTTTTGGCGAAAACGTAGGAATGAACCATAATGATTTTGTCGATATTTTTATAAACACCGAAACAGTTTACAACGCTTCAATAACAGAATTTGAGCAAATTTTATCTGATACTAAAAAGTCTATTGCTGATGCAAAGGCGCAAAAAGAAGCCAACGAAAAAGCACAACAAGAAGCTGAAAAAAGAGCTGCTGCTGAACAAAAGAAAGCCGAAGCAGAAAACAAAGCGAGAATTAAACGTTTGGCAAATGACAAAAAAATAATTTCAGAAAGCTTTGAAGTTTATTTTGCTGATTTGCATTTAGAAACCGAAAACAAAGAAATAAAAGATTTTATCGAAAGAGCCAATTTTAAAATCGCTATGGTAAAATCAGAATTATTAACCGAATTAAAAGAGTTGTAATTATGTCAAATTTAGCTAAAACAGATGCTTCAATATTTAGTACAATAGCATCATTCGAAGATGGTCAAAGAATTGCAAAAGGGCTTTGTAGTTCGGATTTAGTTCCACAAGCGTACAAAAACAATATTCCAAATACTATGATTGCTTTGGAAATGGCAACACGTATCGGAGTTAGTCCTTTTATGGTAATGCAAAACCTCGATATTATCCAAGGCAAACCAAGTTGGAGAAGTTCGTTTATTATTGCTGCATTAAACTCATGCGGACGTTTTAAACCATTAAAATTTGAGTTTGTTGGTAATGATGTAAAGTCAGATGAATATGGTTGTAGAGCCTACACAGAAGATTTCGACGGAAATAGAATTACTGGTCCATTAGTAACTTGGTTAATGGTAAAGTCAGAGGGTTGGTTAAGTAAAACGGGTTCAAAGTGGAAAACAATGCCGGAATTAATGTTCCAATATCGTGCAGCATCTTTTTTCGGTAGATTGTACGCTCCAGATATTCTAAACGGAATGCAATCAGTAGAAGAAGTTAAAGATGTTATGGGAACTATTGATACCGACTTTGAAGATGTAACAAAACTTGAAAAAGTAAAGGAACTATTCGAACTCAAAAAAGAGTTATTAGGTGTTGGGGATTTAAACCACATTGAAAACGTTATCCAAAACAAAGTTGTAGCAGAATATGACAAAGTTATTTATCAACTTAATAAATTGAAAAATGAAAAGTAAATTTATCAAAGTAAAATGTATTGGCGGTTTTCACGTAATTAGAGTTAAAAATATAATTACAGTTTGTCCTCATAATGGGCAACAAAACAAAAGTGAAATATCAGTACAAAGAAAACAAGATGTAGTAGGATATTATTCGACTGAAACTGTAGAAGAAATCGAACTCAAAATTTTAGAAAATGAACAACAAAGCAAATAGAGTAGCTCGTTTTACTTCAAGTAAAATATCGGTTTTAACTGTTGAGGGCAAAGGAAAATATAATTTTGGTTCTGGTGCAATAACTTACATTAACCAACGTAAAAAAGAGCTTTTAATTGGACGTGGGATAAATTTACCCGTGAACAAGTGGGAATTGAATTGGGGCAAGTTGTGGGAAGTATGGGTACATTGGCAACTAGGTAATGATTACGAGTTAATAGTTGACAAAACAACTGTACATCCAAAGTATGACTTTTGGAGTGGTTCGGAAGATTTCCAAGTCAAAATTCAAGGCGGTTGTGTTTCTGAATTGAAAGCGTACCAAATGGACAATCACATGGACTATACCGAATGCCTAAAAAAGAAAAGTATTGAAGCATTCAAAAAAGATTTCAAAGATGAGTATTGGCAGATAGTATCAAACAGTTGTATTCATAACACTAAATTTGGAGAAGCTATTGCGTTTATGCCAACGGAAGAAAATCTACTTGAAATGCGGGATTTAGTTGAAAACACCGATTACATTGAAAAGCATATAAAAGATGATCCGTACAAGTATCGATTTGTAGTAGAACGTGATTTATACGATTTACCATTTATACCAAGTCATTCGGATTTTCCAAGTATGACAAAATTTAGATTTGAAGTTCCTATTGAAGATAAAATCTATTTAGCCAAAAGGGTTATCGATGCAAATAAATTGTTAAACGAATTAATTGAAAAGAAATGAGTAATGAGTATTTAGATTTTTTGGAAAAGAAACGAAAAACATTTATTGAAAGTGGATTTGAAATAAGCGAAAAAAAACTACACAAAGATTTAAAAGACTTTCAAAAATTTGGCGTTAAAGTAGCTTTGCAAAAGGGAAAGTTTGCATTATTTTTTGATTGTGGATTAGGTAAGACTTTTTGTCAATTAGAATGGTCAAAACAAGTAAGCAAAAAAACAAAAAAACCAGTTTTATTATTAGCTCCGTTAGCAATTTGTGAGCAAACAATAAAAGAGGGTTTAAAGTTTGGAATTAAAATTGATTGGTTTGCAACAGATAGCAAAGAAAATCAAATTAATAATTACGACCAATTAAAAAATATTAATGTTTCCAAATACTCTGGAGTAGTTTTAGATGAAAGTAGTATTTTAAAAGGTAGAGATGGAAAAGTTTCGTCATTAATTTTAGAATTGTTTAAAAACACACCATACAAGCTTTGTTGTACGGCTACGCCATCGCCAAACGACCATATGGAGTTAGGTCAACATTCTGAGTTTTTAGGGGGAATGAGTTATTTGGAAATGTTAGCAATGTTCTTTGTTCACGATGGCGGAGAAACTTCAAAATGGAGATTAAGAAAACACGCTAAAGATGCTTTTTGGAAATATGTATCAAGTTGGAGTATTGCAATTGATAATCCTGCAACATTAGGGTTTAATTCAGACGGTTACTATTTGCCAGAGATTGAATATGTAGAACATATTATTCCTGTTGAAAATACAAGTAATTCACTATTTGGAGATGTAGCAGTTTCAGCAACAGAATTGCACAAAGACTTAAATAGAAGTTTTGATTTGCGTATTCAAAAAACATTAGAACTTGTTAACTCAAATGATAATCAATGGATTGTTTGGGGTTTAAAAAATCAAGAAACCGATACATTAGCAAAATTACTTCCAAACTCTATTAACGTTCAAGGTTCTGACAAACCAGAATACAAAGCAAAGTATCTTAATGGATTTGCAAATAATGAATTTAAAACATTAATCACAAAGACTTCAATTGCATCATTTGGAATGAATTATCAACAATGCAGTCAAATGGTTTTTATGAGTTACGATTTTAAATTTGAAGCATTTTATCAAGCAGTTAGACGTTGCTATCGTTTTGGTCAAAAAAACAAAGTAGTAGTTCATATTCTTATTCCAGAAAGCCAGACGAATGTACGTGCAACTATTCTTGAAAAAGAAAAACAGCATTTTGAAAGAATTAGAGAAATGGCTTTATATTCAGCAGAAACAAATTATAAAACGGCAAAATCAAAAGTAAAAATTATGAACAAAGAAATTAAAACAGAAAACTATCATTTGATAAATGGAGATTGTGTTCAAGAAACAAAAAAGCTACCAGACAATTGTGCTGATATTATTGTTTTTTCTCCACCATTTGCAGAGCTTTATGTTTATTCAGACAAAGAAGAAGATATGGGCAACGTTTCGGATTACAAACAATTTGAGCAACATTTTAAATTTCTTATTCCAGAATTAAAAAGAGTTTTAAAAAGTGGTAGAATGTGCGCTATTCATTGTATGGATTTACCAATTCAAAAAGGCAAAGAGGGATATATTGGATTGCGTGATTTTTCTGGAATGTTAATAGATTGGTTTCAAGAAAATGGATTTATTTATCATTCACGAACAACTATATGGAAAAATCCAGTTACCGAAATGCAACGCACAAAAGCATTAGGATTGCTTCATAAAACAATAAAAAAAGACAGCATAATGTCGAGAGTTGGTATTCCAGATTATATTTTATTTTTCAGAAACGAAGGAGAAAATGAAACTCCAATAAAACACCAAGATATTGACGATACAAAATTAGATTATTTGCCAGTTGATTTGTGGCAAAAATACGCATCGCCAGTATGGTATGATATTGATTATTCAAGAACATTGCAATATCGTTCTGGACGTGATGGAAATGATGAAAAACATATTGCTCCGCTTCAGTTAGATACAATTGAAAGAATATTGCATTTATATTCAAACGAGGGCGAAACTGTTTTTAGTCCTTTTGGTGGTATTGGTTCAGAAGGTTGTTGTGCAATAAAAATGAATAGGAAATCAATTTCGATAGAGTTAAAAGAAAGCTATTTTGCTTTAAATGAAAAAAATCATAAAGATTTTGTTTCAGAAAAAAATGCAACATTAACATTATTTTAAAATGCTAACCTATCCAGAAATATTAGAATTAAGCATCACTTGGGTAAACGGTTGTTACAAGCCGTTTACCTCAAATGACTTAAAATTATTTTTGCAGTCGAAAGGTGTTAAAATTAGTAATAGAACATACGGAGCGATTTTAAAAGATTTAAACCGTATGGAATTTATTAAGGAAAACGTTTTGTGGCTTTGTCTTGTTGCCGAAAATACAAGACTAATTTTAATTTAAAAAACTATGAAAACAAGTACAAACAATTCATCAAATGAATCCGAAAACGGCAATAAGTCAAAACCACTGTTAGGCGAGGTTTTTATTTACGAAAACGAAAGTCTTATTGATTTAGCAAATGAAGAATGGATTGACTGCATTGGCTTTGATGGTATTTACCAAGTTTCTAATTTGGGAAGAATAAAAAGCGTTGAAAGATGGAGAGAAACAAGACCAGGTATAGGTTATATGATGAAAGAAAAGATAAGAAAACAAAGTGTTTCTGAAAAACATTCATCCATAAGATGCTTTTTGTGCAAAGAAGGAAAAGTAAAACCTCAAATGATGGCAAGACTTGTGTTTTTTTCTTTTAATTATAATATAAAAAATTTGCCTGAATATTTCGTTATGCACAAAGATAATGATTGGAAAAATAATAAACTTGAAAACTTGAAAATTGGAACTCAAAATGAAATATCAAAACTAACATTTGACAAAGGAAAAGTTGAACATTTAAAGTTAGGAAATCCAATGTTAAGCAAGCATAAAAGAATTAATGCAACACTTAAAGATGGTATTATTTCTGAAATAAAGTGCATTTGTTGCGAAAAAATAAAACCAATAAAGTTTTTTAGAAAAGACAGGAATAGTTGTAAAAAATGCGATTCAAATAAATGGCATTTTGAAAAATTAAATAAAAAAAGGGTTCAAGGTTTTGAGATAAAAGAAACTGAAATTGAAACAGGTAAAATTACTGTTTACAATAATTTCAATGATAAAGATTTATTGAAAAAAGTATCAATAGTAACTGCTATTAAATATGCAGAAAGTGGAGATATTTGTAAACCAAAACCACAAAGTAAAAATACCTTTAAACCATTTAGATTAGAAGTTTTGAAAACGTAAACGTCTTTTAAAATCTCGCCTAACGGATTTGTACGTGCAAAATACGGTAAAAAGCAAGGCGGACTAGTCAAAGTATGGATAAGTGTAAATTATTCGCTCAAACAGTCCAAAAACGCTAAAATTGACAATGGAACTTTATCTTTAGATTTATAAAATGTTTGAAAAAGATAAAATAGTTTTTTCAGCTGAGCAAATTTCGGATATGCTTTTTTTACAACAAAAAGAGGTTTATCGT
>Ga0315902_10002800_pt1 | contig 26702 bp, 29 predicted proteins | sample LakEriMetagenome_9_FD_203523 | JGI IMG/M metagenome (GOLD analysis project Ga0315902, IMG submission 203523) | Freshwater fungal communities from buoy surface, Lake Erie, Ohio, United States - Buoy 12 MA117 | ecosystem: Environmental > Aquatic > Freshwater > Lake > Lake biofilm | place: USA... | reverse complement strand
AGTTAGGAGCAACAGAATGACACAAGCCGTAGCCTTAGCCCAACAAGCCTCAACAGGGGTATCTCAGGGTTTCAAAAATAGAATCATCAATGGTGCGATGGTGATTGACCAGCGTAATGCTGGTGCTCAAGTAACCAACACCGCTGGCAGTGTCTATACATTAGATAGATGGGTAATGTATGGTTCTCAAGCATCTAAATTTACATTACAACAAAATCAAGGCTCTGTAACTCCACCAGTGGGGTTTACTAACTATTTAGGGTGCACTTCATCTTCTGCGTATTCAGTTGGGGCTTCTGATTATTTTGGCTTTCAACAAATAGTTGAAGGTTTAAACATGTCAGATTTGGCATGGGGCACAGCAAATGCTAAATCGGTTTCCTTGTCATTTTGGGTTCGCTCTAGCTTAACAGGCACTTTTGGTGGTGCATTACAAAACAGCGGAGCTACATATAACTTCCCATTTAGTTATACAATTTCTTCTGCTAATACTTGGACATATATCACAGTACCTATCACTGGTCCAACTAGCGGAACTTGGACAGTATCAAACACTGCTTTTGTTTTTGTTGCGTTTTCATTAGGATCAGGTTCTACATACACCACAACTGGCGGTGCTTGGACATCAAGTGTTGCTTTCCAAGCAACAGGCTCAACATCCGTAGTAGGAACAAACGGAGCAACCTTCTACATCACAGGAGTTCAGCTAGAGGTAGGCTCTACAGCTACTAGCTTTGATTACAGACCTTATGGAACTGAATTAATGCTTTGCCAACGCTATTATCAATCCATTGCTTATACTGCTAACTCAATACTGGCTGTTGGTTTATGCACTACAACAACTAATCAAGAATGTACAATAATTTTGTTACAAACAATGCGTTCAAATCCAACGATTACTTTACCCTCCGCTGGACAAACATCAGGAACAATATCATTTTTAACAAGCTCTGGTAGTTATCCAGCATCAACAGGAACTCATGCAGTTAATAATCCTAGCGTAAATAATTTTGTAATATCAGGGGGATCTTATTCAGCATCTTTTGTGCAAGGTAATACTACTTGGTTATACCCAAATGGAAATGTAACAATTAGAGCAAGTGCGGAGCTATAAATGTATAAATTATTACCACAACAAAAAACACCAAATGGTCTAGTAGATGCAAATGCAATATTGCGTATTGCTGACAACGCATACATTCCCTTTGACCCAGCCAACACCGACTACCAAACATTCAAAAAAGAAGTCTTAGCTGGTGCAGAACTGCAAGATGCCGATGGGAATGTGATGACACAAGAACAAGCAGACGATTTTATTAAGGAGCTTCCATAATGGCTTTGACACAAGTACAAGGCGGGATGATTCTTCCCAGCACGACATTAACAACTCCAATCGTTGCAACGACTATAGGCGTGGGCGGTGCTACCCCATCAACAAGCGGTGCTGGTATTACATTCCCAGCAACTCAATCTGCTTCTACTGATGCAAATACATTAGATGATTATGAAGAAGGAACTTGGACACCAACAGTTAATTCAGGCGGTGGAAGTATTACTTCTTATACTTCAACTGGAACATACATAAAAATTGGAAAAATGGTTTTAGTTGCTTATGTTTTTCAATTAACAGATCCTGGATCAGCAAGCGGTTCTGCAACCATAACAAATTTACCATTTGAAGTTGCTTATAATTCAAATTTAGATTACACAGGTTCTTGTAGAGAAACAAACGCTACTGGAAATTGGTTTTTTGGCGTTGCAAATGGTGGAACTAGCAACTCATCAATTTGGACTTCCACAAATGGTGCTATTAGTTGGGGAACAAATTACAGATATTCAATTTCTATAACTTATCGGGTGGCTTAATTATGGCTCTTACAGAAAAAATTGAAATTGACCGCATTGAAGTTGTAAGTAGTTGGACTATCCAAGTTCGCCAAGCTACTGTTATTGAACGAGATGGTGACTTTGTATCACGCACATTTCATCGTTGGGTATTAAAACCTGATATGGACATTAGCGACCAAGAGCAGAAGGTACAAGACATTTGCAATGCGGCATGGACACCCGAAGTTCGCCAAGCATACGAAACATTTAAGGCTGAACAAGCACAAAGGCTAAACAATGTCCGACCTAATTGACAAAAACGAGGCCGCCTTGTCCGCCCACGAGGCGGTCTGCGCCGAGCGCTACGCCGGCATCAACGCCAGACTAAAACGCATCGAGCAGATCCTAGTCGGGTCGGTGGGATTCATTGTGGCGACCATGATCGCCCTACTCATAAAACTACAATAATGAATAATGTCAGACCAATTTGGCTTTTTAGAAGGAGCAAAATCTCTTGGTAGCACCCTTGACTCCGCGCGCGGGGTCAGCAAGGAGTTATCTACCAGCATCGCCAACGTACAAAAAGAAGCAACCGACCTAGCCCAGCAACGCGCCCAAGAGCGCATCAGGGCGCAAAAGGTCCACGTCGACCAGACCATACTAAAGGCGTTTGACGAGTTCAAGATCATCGAGGAAGTCAAGCGCCTCGAGCAAAAGATGAAGGCCGAGGTAACACGAAACTACGGCCCCAAGGCGTGGGATGACATACAGGTCATCAAGGCGCGTCTCTTAAAGGAGAAAAAAGAAAATGAAAAGCTGTTTAACAAAGACCTACACGAAATTAAAAGAGTTCAGCTCTACTGTTTTATCGCGGCTGGTGTCATTGCTTGGTACCTTACGTGGGGCCATAAGGGGTAAACTAAAATGAACATGCAAGACATTATGAAGGCGGTGATCCCGATCTTGGTAGCCTGTATAGCATGGCTACTCGGTCAAGTATCCTCATTTCAGACCCGCCTAACCCAGATTGAGGGCAAGATGCCCGCTCTAATTACTACCGAAGGCGTGCCTACAGACAGCCCAATATCTGCCGAGCGCAGGGCTAAGATGCGTGAAGAACTGTACAAAGAACTGCACGATCTTCATGTACGGGTCAAGTTACTTGAAGAAAGGGGCAAAAAATAATGTTCCCACTAACCGCCATCGTTGACGTTGGGATGAAAATCCTAGACAAGTTTATACCAGACCCAGAGGCTAAGGCCAAGGCACAACAAGAACTTCTCAAAATGCAACAAGAAGGCAGGCTGGCCGAGCTTAACGCCGACAACATTGAGGCACAAGAGCTAACCAAGCGCCAGCAGGCCGACATGGCAAGCGACTCGTGGCTGTCTAAGAACATCCGCCCCTTGACGCTGATCTTTATATTGATTGTGTACACCATATTCGCCGCCATGAGCGCCGCAGACATCGAGGTCAACAACAATTATGTTGAGCTCTTGGGCCAGTGGGGCATGCTAATTATGTCATTCTATTTCGGCGGACGTTCGCTGGAGAAGATAATGGAAATGAAGAAAGGCAAGAATGAACCTAAGCCCTAACTTTACACTAGAGGAACTAACCGCCAGCGAGGTGGCACAGCGCAAGGGGCTAGACAACACCCCAAACGCCACCGAAACGGCTAACCTAGTACGCACCGCAGAGTTATTAGAACAAGTCAGATCGCTACTTAACAAGCCGATCCTTGTAAACTCAGCGTTTCGCTCTAAGCCAGTTAACGACTCTGTCGGTAGCAAGGACACTAGCCAGCATAGGATAGGTTGTGCCGCCGATATCAGAGTCCCCGGATTGACCCCCAAACAGGTCGTACAGGCCTGCATCGATGGAGGAATACCATTTGACCAGATTATTGAAGAGTTTGGCTCCTGGACGCATATCAGCGTGCCAAACACTAAAGACACCGCACCCCGTAAGCAGGCGCTTATTATTGACAAAACAGGCACAAGAGCCTTTTCTTAGCATAAATTTGCATTAGTATATAGCAAACTAACGAGGAGACTCTATGTTACGACATCACCTGGCGGTGTACGCCTGCGCGATTGCGCTTGTCTGGGGCGTGTGTTTTCACGACCCCCTAGCTAAATGGGCCATGGCCAGCACCCCATTCCAGTGGGTTGCTGACTCAACCGTTGAACTAATTGAACACTTTGAAGGAAAGCGCTACCGCGCCTACCAAGATGCCGGCGGTAAGTGGACGACTGGCGTGGGGCACCTAATACGCCAAAAGGACGCCCATTTGCTCCATAGGGAGCTTTCTGAGGCCGAGGTGATAGGTATCCTACACCGAGACCTAGAAAAGTGCTCTACGGCCCTAGAATCGGCTTTAAACAGCACTCCTAAGAGGCACCAGATCGACGCCTTGATGAGCCTGTGCCATAACATTGGACCGGACAACATGGCCCGCTCGGAGGTCGTCAAGCACTTTAACGACGGCAACGTGCACAAGGCAGGCGACGCGTTCCTTAACTGGAGCACCCCGCCGGTCCTTAAAAAGCGTAGACAAATAGAGCGCTCGCTGTTCTTGGCCGGGGCGTAAAGGCCCCTTATTTTGCATTAGTAGATATAGAACCATTAACCTGAAGGAACCAACATGGACGGCTTTAAATCTTCACCAAAGATGCAGTGCTTCAAAGAAGGTGGCGCTGTAAAGTATAAATCACGCCACTCTGAAAAGTCAGAGATGAGCGAAGACATTGCACAAGACAAAAAAGTCGTGAAAAAGGCGTTTGCCATGCACGACAAGCAGTCACACGAGGGTGATAAGACTGACCTGGCCAAACTCAAAAAGGGTGGCCGCATGAAGAAGAAAGACGGCGGTTGCGTTGGTCGCTACAAGGCGGGCGGTTCGATTGGTATGAAGAAAGACTCTGGCGACATTAAAGACATCCAGAAAATTAAACTATCCAAACCCAAAAAAGCCGCAGCTCCATCTAAGGCGGCTATTAAGCCAGCGATGTCAAACATTGCCGAGCCAGCGCCAGACATGGGTGCGATGCCCCCAATGATGAAGAAGGGTGGCTACGCAAAAAAGTGTGCTGAGGGCGGCTCGTTAAAATCTGTCGACGCAGAAGAGAACCCTGGCCTGGCCAAACTCCCAACCAACGTCCGTAACAAGATGGGCTACGCTAAAAAAGGCGGTGAAGTAAAAAAGTATGCTGACGGCGGTATTGTAGACAATATTAAAGCCGTCGGTAAAAAACTATACGAAAACGTGATGGGTACACCAGAGCAAAACAAAGAAGCCGCCGAACAAGAAAAAAGAATTGCTGAAAAAGACCCATCTAGCTACGAGGCAAAGTACCGTAAACTAACCGGTAAAAAACGCGGCGGAAAGGCTTGCTAATATGCCAATAGAGTCTAAGCAGCAACAGAAGGCGATGTATGCAGCGGCCGCTGGTAAGTCAACCCTTGGCATCCCTAAGAAGGTTGGCAAAGAGTTTATCAAGGCCGGCAAAGCAAAGCCAAACCTCCCACAAAAAGTAACTAAACGCTCATCCGGCAGAGGACGTTAATTTATGTCATACTCTGGTACCATTAACCAGACCAAGATCAACGTAGATCAGTTGATCTCGTACGCATATCGTGATGCTGGTAAAACGGCAGAAGAGATAACGCCTGAATATATTGACGCCGGTAAACAGGCGCTGTATTATATTTTACAGAACCTATCTAACCGCGGCGTTAACCTGTGGCTCTTAGAAAATAAAGTCATCGGCGCTCCAACAAATGCACAATGGGTTTCGTTACCCGAGAGCACGATTGACGTGCGCGAGGCAAACTGGGTTTATATTACAAATCCATCGTACAGTGGATTATTGCCAGCATCAAACCCAAACGTGGTTAATTTGTTTGACCAAGACGCAAACGACACACTAGATCTTTTTGCAACTACGACGCTAGTAGATAATTACTTCGGTGCTGCATACAGCCCGCAGACACGATTGTTTTACGTTGGATTTAACGCGTACTGCCCCGGAACAACGGCAACTTATACTTTAGACTTTGAGGTCAGTAACGACGGAACAAACTGGACGGTGTGGGAGTCGTTCCCATCCACCACACTGGCTGACCGTGAGTGGGCATACTTTAGCATAAACGCCACACAAGAGTTCTATTACTTTAGATTAAAAAACCGAAACACATTAGCAACATTCTCGTTGCGTGCCATCCAGTTCGCACAGAGCCAGCAGGTTATTCCTATGGCCAGACTAAACCGTAACGATTACTGGAGCCTCCCCAATAAACAATTCCCCAGCCAGCGAACACTGCAGTATTGGTTTGACCGTTTAGTTGAGCCGCGCATGTACCTGTGGCCCGTGCCAAACAATAACTATCAAGTGTTTCAGTTAATTGTTGAGACGCAGATGCCAGACGTTGGTTCGTTAACAAATGAACTATATCTGCCAAATCGTTGGATTGGTTCTATCCAGGCCAGCTTGTCGCACAAACTAGCAATGCAGTTACCACAGATTGATTTGCAACGAATTGCGTACTTAGAAAAGATGGCCACTCAATTAGAGTACGACGCGGCACAAGAAGAGCGCGACAAGTCGCCAATTTACTTCCAACCTAACTACAGCTACTATACACGATGAGCGGCGCATACGTAATGACCTACGACAACTTGGTGGATGACGTCCAGCGTTACATGGAACGTGATGACCCTGGGTTTGTTGCACAGATCCCCAGCCTAATTGGATTGGCTGAGGCAGCGATTGCCGCCGAGTTAAAGTCACTACTACAATTAACCGTAGTAGAAACTACTTTGGCAACTAACCAAGATGTACTAGCTAAACCAGCACGCTGGCGCAAAACCGTTTCAATGAAAGTAAACGGCGCGCCCATATTGTTGCGCTCACAGGATTATATTGCACAGTACCAATCTGAGTCAAGTAATGGTCAACCAAAGTATTACGGTGAGTATGACTACAACAACTGGAACTTTGCACCAAAACCAGACCAAGATTATCCTGTAGAAATTATTTACTACAGCCTAATTCAGCCACTTGACACAAGCAACCAGACTAACTTGTTCACGCGCGAGTGCCCGCAGGCGATGTTGTTTGGTACCTTACTACAGGCCCAAGGCTATTTAAAGGCGTTGGACAAGCTGCCGGTTTGGAAAGCATACTACACCGAGTCATTAGCTGCGTTGAAAAAAGAAGACAACTCGCGTCGTATTGATAGAAATACTACGGTTCAGGAACCATAATATATGCCAATTTATACATCACCGTTTACCGGAACAGTTGTCCAGCCAACGGACGTATCGTACTACGAACTTAACTTCAGTGCGAATGTGCAGCTTTACTGGCCTGCCGTTGTTAATCCACAGCAGGTACCAGCCGCCCGTATTATTGACTGCACGCCGTCTACTTCTGGTTTAGTTATCTCCCTGCCTGAGGGAAATCAGGGAACCACCGGCGCGGATATCTTAATTCGTAACTTTGGTGGCGTAGCATTTACTGTACAAGACTTTGCTGGTACAGGATCTGTGTCAATCCCCGCAGGAGTGTCTAAATATTTTTATCTATCGGATAACTCCACCTCAGCCGGTGTCTGGCAAAATGTAACCTTTGGCGCTGGCACATCATCCGCCGATGCCGCTTCGTTAGCTGGAAACGGTTTAGTTGCGCTATCTGGCAAATTAAACACTACACAAAACATTGTAGAAGTATCGTCAACACCATCAATTACAGACGCAAGCCGTGCCGCTACATTTGTTTGGACGGGCGGCAATGGCACATTTACACTACCAACGGCGGCTAGTTTAACTACTGGTTGGTATATTGCGTTTAGAAATAACGGAACTGGTGCGATTACAATCACGCCACAAGGCACTTCAACAATTGACAGTTTAGCCACTATCACCGTTAACCCCGCAGAGTCTGGTTTTATTGTCTTCCAAGAATCCTCTGGTAACTTCTTTACGGTTGGTTTGTCGGTACCATCAAATGTAACGTTCACATCTGCAACGTATGACGTAGACTCTATTGTTGGTAACACATTTAGCTTAGTATCATACGCACCAATTATTCAGACATACGTTGCGTTGGCTGGCACCCGTGCGGTTGATTTAGATGTTACGTTACCAGCCACCACACAGTTGTATGTGTTGGTAAACAATACAGGTCAGCCAGGATACAATGTCACGTTCCAAATCTCTGGTAGCTTACAGACACCTATTGCATTAAGTAATGGTGGTGTTATTTTGGCGCTCAGTGATGGTAACCAGCTATATGTTATTAGCCAGACAACTGTTGGCGTTTACTATGCAGACAACGGCTCTGCCGCAGCTCCATCTTTTTCTTTTACAAGTGATACAAACACTGGTATGTATTTGGTTGGTACCAATAATTTAGGGTTTTCTGCCAACTCCGTATTAATGTTAGATATTGATAACACTAACACATTAGACCCACAGGTATCCACACCAGCAACATTTAACGCAGGATTAATTGGTGGCGGGACGTTCTAATGGCTGGAGAAAACAAGCTACCAGATCAGTATAATCTGGTCTACACGCTTGGCGTACAGCCAGGCATAAAACGAGACGGCACAGTATTTGAGTCACGCGAGTTTAGTGACGGAGAATGGTGCCGTTTTCAACGTGGCACACCCAGAAAAATGGGCGGCTACCGTGAGTTGTTTGCAACGTTTACCGGCATACCAAGAGGCATGATATCTAACTCCTTTAACGGAGTTAACTACATTTTTGTTGGTAACCAGTATGGTTTAGAAGCATTTACAACAGGCACTACGTTTGGCGTTGGCAGTGGTCCGCTTACTGTAAATATTTTACCCGGCTACTCACCGTTTACGTTGGTATCAAATACAACTAGCACCTTTGTAATTGCTGGCGACGTAACAGCAGCGTTTCCCGCCGCAATGACGGTTATATTTGACGACGACATTACTACTTCAACTACAGTGGTAAGTGCAACGTATTTAGCACCAAATACAACGGTAACTGTAACGGCCGCTAGTATTGCAGGAACACCAACAACAGTGTCATTGTATGACGTAACGTTTACACCAGATCCAACTTTGTTGTGGCAGTTTGACTTACAGTACTCGCCAGCGGGCGGGTCACTACAGGTATTAGCACACCCCGGCCGTAATTTGGTAAACATTGACAACGCCATACAGACCCAGGTATTAACTGGTGGACTTTTACCAGACTCACTGAACGAATGGAATTTTTATGGACTGGCTGATACGGGTGGTCAAAACCCAACCTATCGTCCAATCGTAGTAGATGGTGGTGTTTGCGTGTTGTATCCCTACACGTTTGTGTATGGGTCGGATGGTTTTATTGCTAACAACAACGTTGACACAAACGCAGACTTAACCACATACAATCAGCAAACGATCACCGACTGGAATGGCCCAACGTCTAACCAGGTCAACATGGCCTCGTCTAAGATTGTTAAGGGTATACCGGTGCGTGGCGGTACTAACTCACCATCTGGATTGTTCTGGGCAACCGATAGTTTGATCCGTGTCTCATTTACTGGCACGGCTCCGTTGTACTGGCGCTATGATATTATTTCTAGCCAGATCTCTACCATATCATCCTCGTGCTTTGTTGAGATGGATGGTATATTTTACTGGATGGGTGTCGACCGTTTCTACCTATACAATGGTGCGGTCTCTGTACTGCCAAATGATAAAAACGTAAACTGGCTATTTGATAACCTCAACTTTGTACAGCGCCAAAAGGTATGGGCAACCAAAGTACCTAGGTATAATGAGATCTGGTTTTTTTATCCCCGCGGCGATGCCACAGAATGCACCGACGCAATTGTATACAACGTCAAAGACAAAATCTGGTACGACGCCGGAAGCGCGCCTGGATCACGTAGATCATGCGGATACACCACCGAGGTATTCCCAACACCTATCTGGGCCGGATGGGAAGACATTAATACATTTAGCATACCGTTTGAGGTAATTGATAACCCACCAAGCGAACCGGTTGCAAATAATAACCAAGTATATGTTAACGGGGACGTTACGGCTACCTTTGGTGCCGGTGATTATATATCATTAACAAACACAGGCACGCCCGTAGTATATAAAATTACGACAAGTGTCTTTATGTTTACCTCAGCAATTACCGCCACAAACCCAGAGGGTGTGACGTTAATCACTGTAGAAGAAAACTTTGACCCAATTCAAGTAGCCGGCGATTACATATATTATATTGAAGGTGGATATCCACTCTGGCAGCATGAGTTTGGCACAAACGCAATTACGTTTAACCAAGAGTTTGCCATTACATCTAGCATCACGACTTGCGACATTAGCTGGGTTGGTGGGATACCATCACAAGACAGCGCCACCGGCGTAAACCGACGTATGCACCTAAGACGTATTGAACCAGATTTTGTACAGTCCGGCACGATGGCTATGACTATCCTGGGCCGTAAGTTTGCCCGCGGAGATACAGAAACCTCTGGACCATTTTACTTTGACCCAGACACCGGCAAGATTGACCTGCGCGTAGAGCATCGTGAGGTTAGGTTAAAGTTTGAGTCCAACGTGCTCGACGGTGACTTCCAAATGGGCCGCCTGTTGATTACGGCAGAGTACGGCGACGAGCGTCCGTGAGTATCCAAACATTCTTCCCAATCAACCCAGAGTATATGTCTTGGGAAGATTGGAACGGTAACTTCTTACATTACTTTGGCGAAGAGCCAATTATGTACGACATTGAAGAAAACTGGAAACAGGTTGCTAAAAACATTAGCCAGCTTACCACGTTTGAAAGCTACCCCGTGCCAGACCCAGAGGCGTTTGAGACCTGGCAGGAGTGGGCCTCGGCTCTTAGTTTTATTTTAAATGGTCCAACCACTTGATTTAGGGCGATAAAGACCATATATTTGCATTAGTATAAGTAGAAGCATTTAACCCAAGGAGATAGTATGCACGGCCAACAAACCATGAAATATCTAAACGACAAAGCTGCGGCCGATGCCATTATGGCAAAACACGCACGGGATCCTAACTCAGTAAACCCTGAGTTTGCCAAGGTTGTCGAAGAGACCTTAGCAAAACGCGCCCAAGAAAAAGCAGCAGCCTAATAATTTGAATAAACAACAGTAGCCTTGCTGACCCACGGCTACTTTGTCACATCTAAAAAATGACCCCAACAGAGATTATTAAAGCTGACGCCATTGAGCGCAACCTTGACCCCAATACACTTCTTGTTTCTTTAAGAAAACATCTTGAAGCGGGAGTTGCCGTCATGCTTCAAAAAAATGATTCTGTTCTTGTTCTAAAAGAACTTGAAGGTCATGCAATGGAGTTGCATTTATTTACAGAAGACACGCCGTTAACTTTAGCCCGGTCTATTAAATATTTCGTAGATAAAATTAAAGCATCAGACATTGAAGCGGTCTATGGAAAAGCTGATAATATTGAAATTATAGAGATGCTCAAACGGTTAGGTGTTCCCGTTGAAAACTCTGACCGTCCCGAATTTAACTGGATGGCGCGGGTATGAGATATCACCTGGAGACAATGCTCCCGCTTGGTGCTTTTGAGCACTGCGGCAATCGACACATAAAACTTTATGGTGGCGGCGGTTCTTGGAATCCTGTTGAGATTGTTGAAAACGCCGTTAGCTCAGTGGGTGATGCGGTAAGCGATGTGGTTCAAGGTGCGGGCGATGTATTGGCAGACGTTGATGAATTTGTAGGTGATACAATTCCTGGCGGTTGGACAACCGTTGCCTCTGTTGCCGTTCCATATGCTGCCCCCTATGTAACAGGAGCCGCGTTAACCGCTGGACAAGCCGCCGCATTAGCTGCCGCAACAAGCGCAACCTCTGGAGTCGTCCAGGGCAGAGACCCAGAAGATATTTTAAAGAGCGCGGCTTTGGCTGCCGCTGGTTCTTATATTGGCAAGGGTGGATTCTCTGATAGCGGTATCCCAAATTGGGACGCCGACATTACCGCCGGTGCGGAAGGTTACGCAAATGCCGCTGGTGCCGCTGGTGCAGGTGCTGGCTCTGGTTTAAGTGCTGACATGAACCTTGATGCGCCATATGTAGACATGCCAGACGGGGAGTATTTATTAAACGAGTCAATAGATCAAGGTGGTTTACCTAGCTTAAATGCTGACATTGATCTTGATGCCCCATACGTTGACACACCCGACGGTGAGTATTTATTAAATGAACCAATAGACGAGGGCGGTTTAGCACAGTACCCCGGCGATTCACAATATGTAGAGCAAGATCTTCAAGAGCAGGCGAGAAATACCGATGTACCATCTGGTAGCTCAACGTCGTGGGATCGTGGTGATACATCGCTACCAAGCGCACAAGAAGCATTAAAGGCGGCCAACAGGGCGCGCCAAGTATATAATATGCTAAGCGGTGTTGGTGGAACGATGGTTGCAAGAAACGCGCCAGGTTTGGGTCAATACACGATGCCAACAACCACATCAGACCAAGGCGGCTTATCAAATTTTGGTATACCAAATTTAACCGCTGGAATTGTTCGTGGCCAACCAATTGACCTAAACATAGACCAATTTAACTCACCACTGTCGCCGGTTCGTGCCGCCGAAGGTGGTTATATACAAAACTATGCTGATGGTAGCAATGTAGATTCATACACCGACACTAATTACCAAGATACCGTAACCGGATTAACAAAACTAAAACCAAATTTAATCCGAGGTAAATCTGACTTTGGTTTACAAAAATATTGGAACACACCAGCCGCATACGCCGACGGTGGATCTATTGAAGGACACAATCCAGAGTTCTTTAGTGAGGGTGGACTACAAAACAGATATGTAAAAGGCGACGGTGACGGCACAAGCGATGACGTGCCGGCCATGTTAGCCAACGGTGAGTTTGTAATACCGGCCGATGTTGTATCTAGTCTTGGTAATGGAAGTAACGACAGTGGTGCCCATCTATTAGATGAATTTTTGCAGGTAATTCGTGAGCATAAACGTAACGCAGACTCACGCGAACTTCCGCCTGATAGTAAAGGCCCACTTGGTTATTTGTTAGAAGCAAAACGTAAAGCGAGATAATTATGGCAGGACTTTCCAATTTTATAGCCAACAAGGGCGTGCAACAGACCACGATGCCATCGTGGTACGACACCGCCCAACAGAACCTAGTCAACCAGGCAACCACCGCCTATGGGGCCGCGCCTCAGTTAAGTGGCACGGTAGCTCAGGGCGCCATTAATACACTGCAACCCGGCCCGTCTAATCCATTTACACAAGCTCAAAACACTCTCCAAAGCATTTCATCTGGCGCGGCCAACCCTTGGATCACCTCTCCAACCGGTCAAGTAACTCCTAATACGTCAACTGCCATGGGTGGTTTATTTCAAGCGCAAAACCAACAGCTTGAGCAATTGCTACCAAACATTACGGCACCGGTACTGGGATCCTCAATTGCCTCTGGTAACTTTGGTAGCCTGCGTGGCGAAACCGCCGTTAATAAGGCAAAGGCCGACGCAGCGTCACAGTTGTTTGCTAATCAAATGGACGCGTTCCTAAAGAACCAAGCGACAGGTGTTAGCGGCGCAGCTAATTTAGGTAACGTGGCGCAGCAAGGAATTAGTAACGCGATGAACGTTGGTCAGGCTCAACAGCTCGCGCCGTTTACTAACGTTGCTAATTTAGGTAAAATATTGTCTGGTGTGACTGTACCAACAACAGTAACCAGCGACGTGCAGATGTCACCACTTAGCCAGATCACCGCAATCGCCAGCGCATTAGGTGGAGGCGCGGCTGGTGCGAATAAGCTATTAGAAAATCTAGGCGTTAAAGGTGGACTATCAACCGCATTTAAAGATATTGGTAAGTTTTTAGGTGGCAGTAGCTCATTTACACCCGAACAACTAAATCAAATTGCAGCGGCACAGGGTGTTGATCCAGGTGATGTTGATGTAGATGGCATAACAGAACAACAACTGTATGACATATTTAATTATGGTGGAGGCGTTCCCGCCGTTGATACATTTGTGCCCCCAACAGATTATCCTGATTGGTCTGATTACTTTTCATATGATTGATTGATAAAAAACATGGCTGAAGAATCTCAAGTTCAAAGCGGTTTAGGCGGAATAGTAACCCCACCAAAGAGTAAGGGTGGGTTCTCTGTTCCTGGAAACGTTGCGTTAGACCCAACGCAAACACAAAGCATTTTGGCTAACATGCAGCGCATCATTGACGAGCGCGAGAGCCCATTAAATTTATTTACCAGCGGATTAAAAGACGCGCTGGCGTACGCCGCTATTGATCCAACACGAAATGTTTTGGCACGCGATGAACAAAAGATGCGCGAACAGCGTGAACTGTTTGACATCCGTAGTCAGATGGCCGCGGTAAGAGCAAACCAAGCCGCGCAAGAACGCGCCGCTAAGATGTATGGTCTGACCGGCGGCGGTGCTGGTGGACAACAACCTGGCGCAGCTCCTGCCGCTGGTGGTACAGCTCCGTATGAAATCATGTTGAACTCGTTGCCACCAAACATTCAACCAATTGCTAAGAAAGCATTGGCTGGTGGAGATTTTGCTGCATTTGAAAAATTAGTATCTGAGCATGAATTAAAACGCCCAGACTTACAGAAGAATCTTGCGTTTGCACAAACATTGCCGCCCGAGCAACGTGATATTTTCTTGCGCACCATTCAAGAGAAAGGCTACGCTCCACAAAGTTACATTGGTCCAGATGGAAGAGAGTATCGCTTCTCACCTGCCGGCGCCGTTCCCGCAGAAGCCAAACCGGCTGCCGCTGCTCCTGCCGCTGCTCCTGCCGCTGCTCCTGCCGCTGCTCCTGCCGCTGCTCCTGCCGCTGCTCCTGCTGCGGGCCCTGTAAGCGTGCGTAACAACAATCCTGGCAATTTAAGAGATACTAAGACCGGCGAGTTTTTGAAGTTTGACACGTTAGAGGCTGGACAAAAAGCCCTTGACGAAGACTTAAAATTAAAGCTCAGTGGTCAGAGCCCAGCAGTTAGACAGCGATTTGGTGAAGATGCCAACATTATGACACCGTCACTATTAGCCGAGACATGGGCGCCGTCAACTGCTACGGGTAATAGCCCAGAGTCAACTGCCAACTATGCTAAGTTTATTGCTGGTAAATTAGGCATCGACCCAACCGCACCTATTCCAAATACGGATGAGGCTCGTAAGATTGTATCTAACGCTATTACACAATTTGAATCCGGACAAAGACCTACTGAGGCATCTACTAAACAGGCAGAGGCTGTGCCCACTGGTGCACCATCTGAACCAAAAGTAGAACGTAAATCTGTTGGTCAATTAGAGGTTGAAAAAACAGGTGCCGGAGAGGCAGCTAAAGAGTTAGGTAAAGACGTTGGTAAACTTGCTGCTGAAGTAAACCGTCTTGGTCAATCTGCTGGTGAACGTGAAACTAGGTACAATGATATTCTTTCTATTGTACAAGACAAAGACATGCAAGCCGTATTTGGTAAACTATCTAAACAGGGTATGGTACCATTTATTTTAAAACAAATTGAAAGTGGTGCAAGTATTGGTCAGTTTGGTACAATTGGTATTAGTGATCTTGAAAGAAACTTGACGGTAGCCGGGGCTTCTCCGCAACAAATTGAAAAGTTTTTACGTGTTGAAAAACATTTAAAACAGGCAGAGTTGGAGTATGCCAAGGTATACCTAGCTGGACAAGGTGCCGTATCAGACAACGAGCGTAGATTAGTACAGCAAGCAGTTGGATCAACCAAAGATCCAGCAAAAATTTTGCTAATGCAGTCAAAAGTTATGGCTGAGCGTGCACAGTTTGATAAGAAAATGGCAGACGCATATGCTAAATACAGAGATCGTGCCGGTACCTATGCAGATCCTGATGTGTTTTTCCGAAACGAAGGAAAGACAATTATCGCTCAACACAATAAAGATCTTGGCGATATTTTAGGTATGAAGATAACAGATAATAATCCGCTTCAAGTTCCCCCAGAAGAAAAGACTGCAGCACCAGGCAAAGCATCTAAAACAGATATTAAATCAGACCGCGTAAAAAATCTATTGAAAAAATATCAGTAATGAATCCACAATTACAAGAAGCCATAGACGCATTTGAGAAGGCAGACGCTGCCGGTAATGTAGAGGACGCAAAAGAATTAGCGGACTACATTAGGCAATTGCAGGCCCAAGAAGAAAGCAGCTCTGGTGATATGATTTATCCAGCGGCTGGCGCTGCTATTGGTAGCACTTTTGGTGCTATTGCCGGCCCCGCTGTAGGTTCCGCTGTTGATACCACAGCAACTAAAGTTGCAGAAAAAGTTGCTGGGCCAAAGGGCACACCGCGCGGTGACAAAGTAGCTAAATGGTTAGCCACACAGACTACTGGACCCAATGTTGGTGGTGCTACGTTTGAAGAGGCTTACAAAAAAAGTGAAATTGCTCGAGGCAAACCTGTACAATCTCGTGGATCACAAATTCCTATTCGTAAGGGTTTTCTTGGAATTGAAAACCAACCTGCCGAACCATCTCTCCCACAAAAAACTGCGGCCAATATTATATCAAGTGAACGCCTAGGTAAACCAAGTGTCGCAAGACGAATTGGTGGCATGGGTGTCATGGGTGCCGAGGCTGGTAAAACAATTAGTGATATAGAAAAAGGCGACACCGGTGGGGCTATTTTAAGTGGCATTGGCACAGTTGGTGGTGCGTTAAGCCAGTCACGCATTAAACCTTTGCGTGCAATTGGTACCGGGTTATCTTTGTTAGTACCAACCGTGCAGGGTGGCAAAGAAGTTAAAGATATATTCTATCCTTCAAAAGAAGAGGAAGAGAAAAAAGCCGCCGGTGGTCTAGTGCACTTAGCTGAAGGCGGTAAATTAGGTAAAGCAAAAAGTGTTACTAAAAAATTATCTGAGGTTTTGATACCTCGTGAAGGACAAACACTACTCGGCACAATGGCTGATCGCACCAAGGCGACAGGGGGGTTCTCCGGTGGTCCTGGATTTATTAATTTACATCCAGAGTACACCTGGGCGATGGATTCGCCCGGTGCGGCTAATAGACTATTGAATGCTGTTAACCAAGCTGGCGGTTCAAATCGTGCTGTGGTTTCTCCCATGTTAATGAGCACTACAGCACATCGCTCTAATCGTCCAGTGTTTGAAAAAATGTACTCTGAACTGTTAGAAGACATTCGTTCTGGTAAAGTAACGCCGCAACAAATAGAAGCATTAAACGCAAAAATGGCTGGTAAGAAAGAACTATCCGGCGCACCTGATATTACTAGCAAAGAGTTTTTAGAGTTTGCAAATGCGTTTAAGCGTCGTGGTGCGGTCGCTGACGTTATGGGTCAAAAGCGAATTGGAGCACTTGATCTACAAAGACACTTAGATGAAACAATTGATCCAGCATTACGTGAGGCTGAGTTAGGGGCTATTGGTCCTCAATTATTTACTGCAGAATCACAAATACTAAAACCAGATGTTCACCCCGGATATAAGAATTTAATTATTGGAGAAAAAGGCGAAGACCAATTTACTCCTGTGCCTCGTGAGTTTTTATTCCGTGACTTAGAAGCCAAAGCCATGAAAGAACTCGGACGTCCTTTGTCCGATTATAACTATCGTCAATCAGTTGGTATTCCATCGCAAATTATTGATGAGAAGTTAATACGTTCGTTACAAGAACTAGGATACGCTAAAGGCGGCTCTACAACACCAGCATGGCAACGTTCTGAGGGCAAGAGCCCGTCGGGTGGCTTGAACGCACTGGGGCGCGCGTCGTACAAGCGTGAGACTGGCGGCGAGCTAAAGGCACCACAGCCAGAGGGCGGCTCACGTAAGAAGTCATTCTGCGCCAGAATGGGCGGGATGAAGAAGAAGCTAACATCATCCAAGACAGCAAACGATCCAGATTCACGTATCAACAAAGCGTTACGTAAGTGGAAGTGCTAAATGCCAAAGCTAACACCTGCACAAATGAAGGCGGCTGTTGAGGAGTTCAAGAAAAAGTTTACTCCAGGTTTTTATCACGGCAGTCCAAATCCAAACATCGAAGCATTTGACCCACTAAAGTCAACTGTGCGCGACGTTGATTTTGTTACGCCCGGTGTTACGTTTGTAACAAAGAGCCCTAAGTTTGCCGATAGTTTTACCGCAGGTAAGGGACCATACATTAGTTTAAAGACTGGCGACGCTGTGCCATTGGGTAGCTATAACAAGGGCTCTACCATGTACCCAGTTAGCGTAGACATGTCAAATCATTTTGATCCAATGTCACCAGAAGGGCGCGCATTAGTTGAGGCGTACGTTGCCAAAAAATATGCTGAAGATCCCAAGATGGCGCGTCAGTTTAAATCCAGAATTGAAGACCCACACTCTAACTGGACGACGATGGAGTCTCCAGCGTTTTTGCAACACCTACGCGAAAGTGGCATTAAGACATTTAACGTTAACGAGTCTGGATACCAAAACGTTGGTGTATTGGACCCGTCAAAGATCCGTGGCAAGTTTGCCAAGTACAATCCCGAAGAGGCCGAGTCGCCGGAGTTTATGAAGGCCAAAGGTGGCGCAATTAAAGCTGGTTTGTCTGCACTTAAACGGCATCCACACGGTCAAGATCCCAAAGTAGCTCAGGCGCTAGAAGAATATCTCAAGGGTAACATCAGCCAAGAAGAACGTATACGCATTCTTAATCAGCAGTTACCTATTCGTAAATGGTCTGAACTGCCACCAGCATATACTGACGAGCAAATTATTAATGCTCTAATGTCAAGCAAACAGGCTAAGGCACTGGCCCCTATTCCTGCGGGCATGCGTGTCGGTAATCGTTTAGATATTCCAGCATATACCCAAAAGGGCGTGTATGTGGATACAACACACGATCCATCTGGTAAAGCAATTAGTTATGGTAGAACCGGGCACCTCAAAGATGTTGAGTTTACCTCTAGGCCCAACCAGGCGGTCCGTGTAGGCCTCGGAACGAAGGAGCAGGCTCTCACCCCCTTAGGCGCAGAGATCGGTTCTGCAAAGTCCCCCTTTGCGCTTATAAAGGGCACTAACGTTGGTACATCCGATGACGAAGTTCGTCGTATGATGGCCGAGATGTTAAACGATCCTAACTATACCCAGATCGGTATGGACCCACGCCGGCACTCTCAGTTCTACGACAAGAGCACTGGGCTACCGGTATTTAGGGCAGAAGAAAAACTACAGAGTGGCCCGCTCATTATCGCACCACGTAAAGACTTAGAGATAACAGACTGGAACGACCCACGCCTAGAGCTTACGGATTTCCCTGGTAAGAAATATGCTGGTGGTGGTAAAGTAAACGCCGCGGTTGAGCTGGCAAAAAAGATTGCACCTAAGTTTAGCTTAGAGGCAATACAGAACATGCCCGTATCATCGGCGCAAAAACAAACTCCCGTAGCAAAGGCGTTTGAAATGCTGTCATCGGAAAATGTTGATCCAAAGGTAAAGCAACAGATCTTCAAACAGTATCTGCAGATGAATCCAGATCTTGTTAAAAAATCTGGTGCGACTAACTACGACGAGCTAACCCAGGCGGCTTACCAGCAGATGGCTAAAGAGACAGCCGATCAGTTCCAGGCACTCCAGGGATCTGGTGTTAAGTTATCGTTTGACCCCACTGGTGAGAGGGCATACAAGAGCTCCAAAGAGATGCTCGAGGATGCACTACAAAATAAACGCCTAACAGTATTTCAGGGTGGTGAGCCACACCCAGCGCTTAACAAAGAGGCAAACGAACAGTTCAGGGCCGTGCACGATTACTTTGGTCATGGCACTACTGGTGCATCGTTTGGCCCTAAGGGTGAAGAACTAGCCTACGGCGCACACTCACAGATGTACTCACCACTAGCACGTTTAGCTGCTGCGACTGAGACGCGAGGCCAAAACTCTTTAGTTAGCTACTCTGGCATGAACGAAGAATTAATTAACGCAATGAATCAGCTAAAAGCCCAGCGTGAGCAATTAATAAAGTCTGGCGGCGACCCCAGCGCAATTAATGATCAGCTTGTTAAGTTAGGCCAACAGTTTAAGTACGCACCACAGAAACCATTGATCCTGCCACCAGAGCAGATTGATATTAACTACCCAGGATTTGCTGGTGGTGGTAAAATTGGTAAAATGTTAGAGCACGCTAAGTCACTGCCGTTCGTACACTTTTCCAACGCACCATCAATCAGCCAACTAGACCCACGCATGTACGGTAAAGGTATCAAGGGCGCGGAGGCTGATCGCTTAAAAGAGGCGCTGGATATTAAGCCGCGTTCTTATTTTTATGTAGACAAGCCTGGCGTTAAACCAGAGCAAGGACTGGGCCCACACAAGTATCAGGGAATGGCAGAAGATATTTATCCACTGCATGAAGACCCACTGGGGCTGTCTGCAATCGCCAAACAAAAAAGCCTTGACCCATATCTAATGAGCCAAGGCATTCAACAGGTTGATGAGAAGCAACAACTCAACGAGCTAGAGCGTCTAATTAAGCAGGCAGGCTACAAGGGCTACGCCAATGACGACGTTGGTTTATTGTTTTACCCAACACCTGTCAAGAAGGCTGTTGAAGGAAAAGCCGGTGGTGGTAGTGTGTTTAACCCAGAGGGCGCCGGTTATGATTACCAGACAGCCATGGCGTACGGCATGGGCCCGACTGGTACCGGAGAAGATTTGGGTCACTGGGGATCTGTCGCGCCAACATCAGACGATGAGCGCATGCTAAGAGATTTGCCAAGGGATGCCTACGTAATGCTTAAGGGCAAGGCACATGAGACATTTGATAAGGCCGAGGCGGCTGAAAAAGAGCGCGGCTCCAAGGTTGTAAAAATTGGAGACCGCTACTATTCCATACCTAAGTAATTACTTACGGTAACGCTTGCCGTGCCAGCCCTCCGCTGCGAGAGGAAAATCGGGAGCCCACGACGGTGGCGTAGTCATAATACGGATTACGTCGGCCATTGCGGACTCCCCGTTTTGTTCTTCAACGAGGAGTAAGACTTCATCATGCACGCTGTTAATCACTTCGTAACCGGCTTTATCAAGGTTAAGCATAGCCACGGCAAGAAAGTCCCGAGCGGTACCCTGTACCGCGGACTGGAAAATACTACTGCCGATGATGGCGTTCCTAGTCCACTGCCGACTGTAGGTGTTCTGGCTGTGGACCGTAACGCCGAGCTTTTCACTCCCCCAGGGTGTGGTGAGCAACTCGAGCTGTGGCCTCTGCCAACAGATCAGCCTGCCACTCGGTAGGCGCATCCATAGCGCATTCTTCGCGCACTTCAATATAATCTTAGCACCCGCCGAGAACGGCGACCCTGGGTTCTCCACGGCCTGGATCGCCGCGCTCTCGCACGCCCCCCATAGCTCCTTGACCATCACATACGAGCCACGGTAGTTATCTACCGCGTTCTTTGCCTGCGCCTCGGTGAGCTTAACCCCCATTCCTTCCGCATAGCGGACAAGGCCTTTTGCGCCCTGTCCAAACATTGCTCCAAGTACAGCGGACTTAGCAATTTGTCTTTGATCTTTTGTGACCTGTTCGTAAGGCACTCGGTAAAGCGACTGCGAAGCAAACATTTTGTACTCATCTAATCCCTTTCTAAACATCTCGACTTTATCTTTTTGTCCGGCTAGCCAGACACCTACTCGGTTCTCAATAGACGAGAAATCAACGTCCACAAAGGTTTTTCCATCCGGCGCCTTGATTCCACTTCGAACAAGAGAGGATAGCTCTCCCATGCTACCAGTCGCCTGATCAAAAACTCGAGGTATACATCTCTCAATTTCTTCATCGGATAGATTAGGCCGAGCGATATTCTGTAGGTTAAGTCCACCACGAGAAGCCCAACGCCCAGTGCTAGCCCCATGGTAGACAAGCGTATTTCTGATCCTGCCATCTCTTTGTACCTCCAACATTTTAGCGTACTTAGCCACGCTAGTTTGGCTACCATCCTGTCTTAGCTCCAGCGCTTTTTTTACGCGCGTGTGAATGCTGCACTGCAGCATTTTTGAGACGGTCTCGGCGGTCAGATCCTCCAACCCGGCGCCCTGGGCGTTGAGCCAATCTAAGAGCTTTTGACGCTCGCTTGGCTTACAGCCGGTCAACTCGAGACATTCCCGGTCTATGGCTGCCTGCGCCTTCTCCACTGCCAGGACGGCATTTTGGAGCTCCCTAGGGTCCACAGGAACGCCTCTTGTATTGATCCGCTGGGTGAGGGTCCAGACTGCCTGTTCGACGTCTTCTAGGGGCCTTAAAACGGCTCCTAGGGCCATCTCCGTGCGTACGTCTTGGGCACAGTATTTAAACAATTGGGCCATCAGCTCGGGGTCGTCATTAAAGCCGCCCTTGCTATTGGGTTTACAGAGCTTTTGAATAAGCCTCTTGCCAATAGGGTCTTTCTGGTACTGGGCGTCCATAAAGGCACCGGCGTCATCAAGGCTCTGGGGGATGTTATTGGCTGCTGCTACGGCCATGGTGTCAATACACTGCTCGAGCTTTAGTACCGGCCAGCCGTACTTTGGCACGCAGACGCAGTTCCAGATCGCATACTCGAACATGGCGTTCCAGGCTGCTATTTTGCCACCATTCTCAACGTGCAGTAATAAAACTGGCAAGTTAATGTTGGTGCAGATTTTATAATCTATATGGGGTGTTCCAACTGTCACATCGTCGGGTTCGGTGCCAAACGCAATACACAGCACCTCAGTGCTCTCATCGTTGGCATAGTTGTCAAGGCCTACCTCTGGTAAATCTGCCTTACTGCGTGTCTCAAAGTCAATCGAATAAATCATAGTGCTCCTTGGGCTGTCCGACGTATCGGTAAATATACTAATGCAAAAAAGAGGGCCCCGTAGGGCCCCAAATCACCACCATGTGAAATTGTTTAGATTTCGCAAGATCCCGCTGAACAGGCTAACTGCTGCGCGCCCTCGACGTTGTCTGTGACTTCTTTGAACTCGTTCCAGTTGATCGTTGGGACCTTGGCTTTGAGCTCGTTGTACTCTTCTTCGGTGCACTCTTCGTACGGGGCTTGGCGGTAGGTGCCGCCGTCGTACGGGAGGTACGAGACCCCTGAGATTTCGCTGAAGTTTTCCCAGGTCCACGCGCCGACTGTTGGCCAGTCTTTTTCTTCGACGGAGATCGTGACGCTGGGTTTATGCTCACACCAGTGTCGTTGGAATGTAAGCCAGAGGGCGAGATGATCCATTGGTGTGACGTCGGATCTTGTGATTCCTGCTGGGGCTTTTTGCGGAAAACTGAACACAATCGTTTGATCAGGTTTGTAAACACATGGCTCATTGGGGGTCCCTTGTTGAATTAAGAACTGTGTAAGAGGGTCTTTTTTATCGCCTCTAACTCTGCGGATATAGAACTTACTATGTCTTGGGTGTATTCCAGATGCGCTATCAACAAGTTGGCTGACGGTTCCGGATGGTTTAACGCAAGTGATCGCAGCACTCTTAGGTATTCCGAGCAGAGCTGCGTATTCCTCATTGGCTCTTCGAGCCTCCTCTCGAAGTCGTGATAGTAACTCATTTAATTTATCTCCCTGTGTTGTTAGTAGAGGGTTGTCGTAAATGCCTGTAAGCGACACTCCCAACAATCTCTCTTCCTCGGTGTTACGTTGCCACACTTTGCGCAGATACGGAAACTTTGTAAAAGTGGCCTGGATTGTGCCAAGAATCGAAGCGATTCGTACCTTTCTAAGAAGCGTTTCCTCAGTGTCGTCATGTCTTACCACTGCCTCCGTAAGGTTACAAAATTGGTAGGGCCGAAGAATAATTTCTGAGCAGGGGTTAGTTCCGAACTCAAAGTTAGGATCACGGTGTCCGTACTTAGCAACGGTATTCTTGGCAGCCTCACGGTTAAATATGCCACGCTCTCCGCTGTGTGAATTGTATAGAGATAGCCACTCTTCCATAAACTTTCCAACGGTAGGAGTCTCATTATACACCGCGCTATTATTGGCGAGCGCACGGTGAGGTGCAGTCTCCCACCAGGGTCCAGCTTTAGCATGACGGATCCTTTCATCGTCAAGGTCAGACAACGAGATCATTGCCGAGCGGCGCACGCCACCCACGACAACTACCTCACCAATTTTACACATCAGATCGTGGCACTCTAACGAATGCAGACGACGTCCGGCCGCGTGTTTAAATGTAGCTACAGTAAACTTAAACAGGTCGACTAATGGTTCCGGCCCTGAAGCTCTTCCGCCAAATGTTTTGAGTCTTGCTCCGGCAGGTCGGATGGAAGAGACGTCCCACTTAGGGATCTCGCCTGCGTAGAGATTTGCAATAAGCAGGCGGAGTGATTTTGCCCATCCTTCTTTGGAGTCGTGGACGACGATGGTGTGCTCGGAGTCAAATAGTTTTTCAGGCACTTCTGGCAGATTGGATATGTATTTAGCCTCCACCGAAAACCCGACTCCTGTACCGCAGAGCAATATGAACATTGCCTCATCAAACGATTTGGGGTCATCCACTGGGAGATACGAGCAATTATAGACACAGGTGTTATCACGATCGGCACTCTTTCCTGCCGTCATCATGGCGCGCATGGACGGCATCAAATCTAGGTTATGGATAGCATCAAAAATTTCATTTCGTAATTCTGTCTTATCTTTTATCGCCGGTGTTCTAGTAAAAATATAATCTACGTAGCGATCTACTGTCTCGGCCCAGGTCTCTCGGCGTTGCTTGTCATCTTGAAAGCGGGCGTATCTACTGGCGGCAATGTATTCTTGGTACTGATCCATTTATTGTTCTCTATGTTATATGGGTTGATGAAAAAGGGAGGCCGCAGTTTCTACGGACACTCCCTTGCACTACTATACTACTTAAGCGTTTTCTAAGTATGCGTTAAGCGTCTTAGTGAACTTATTGGCGTGACTGCGTTCTGCCTTTGCCAATGTCTCAAACCAGTCGGCGATCTCTTCAAAGCCTTCGTCGCGTGCGACTTTGGCCATGCCGGGATACATATCGCTATACTCGTGGGTCTCACCAGCAATAGCCGACTTCAATGCCTCTTCAACGGTCTTGGCGGGTAAGCCAGTCTCAGGATCGCCACTACCGCCGGCAATCAAATACTCCATGTGACCGTGGGCGTGGCCCGTCTCACCTTCCGCCGTTGAGCGAAATACCGAGGCTACATCGTTGGCGCCTGCTACGTCTGCAAGGTTTGCAAAGTAGAGGTAACGACGGTTAGCTTTAGATTCGCCGGCAAATGCTTCTTTTAAAGACTGTTCAGTCCTTGTACCTTTTACTTGTTGTGGCATAATTTCCTTATACGGCAAAGTCTGCTGCTGCGGTAGTACTACCGCCTAACTTCTCGCCGTCTTCTAACTTTTGAACATTGTTCAAACCACATGCGATGCCCTTAGAACCCTGAGCATTGTATGGGTAGAACGTGATTGATGCGCGACCATAGCACCCGCTGTAGAACTCACTTGTGTCAATGATCGGGTTTAAGTCGGCGTCAACAACGCCAGGCTTTTGTGCCGAGTTTGCATTGATAAAGTAGCTATTAGCGTACGCTGGGTCGTCCTTCTCTGCATCACCATCACGCAGGCCACCCTTTAAGTTCTTGGGTACCGCGCCACCAAAGTATGCCGCGGCTGCTGCCTTGGTGTCTTCAAATGCTTTCTGAAGACGTGCAATGGTGTCCTTGTCAGACTTGGGGATGATGATTGATACGGAGTACTTCGGTGTGCCACCCTCGATTGAGGAGGCGGGTTGGAATACGTTCGCATACGAGAAACGAACTTTACCTGTTACAACTTTTACTTTAGTAGTGGCTTGTGCCATGTTGATTCCTTTATAACTGTAGAACTGGACTTCAATAGGGGCCAGTTCGTCTACCCTTTGCTAAATATACTAATGCAAACTTATTCATTTATATTTTTCACAATACGATAATCCCAATATTCCAAGCGTCTTCTGTAGTAGTCCGCAAGGGTTTGTTCTTGGGACATTTGCATTTTTGACAGCTCTTCTTGTGATAACTTCTCTTCATGCGTCGTAGAATATTCCATGTCTCTCCATCGCTTTCTTCATTGCCATTGCTTGAATAAAGTCAGATAAATACTCTGGCTCGTGTAGTATCTCGGGATCTTCTGCCACCACGTCAAATATGTTGCCGATTGAGTCGCGGAGCATATTAACTTCTTGGCGAAAACCACGCCCGGGTAGTCCATCAAAATCTTTTATAAACTTGTCAATCATTAGGTCCGGGATATCAAACTCCGCACCGTAAAATTTTACCTTCATTTCATTTTGCAACGAGTATGAGCCCCACGTTTCCAATTGCGTAACCAATAAACATGATGCCAGTACCTACGCCGCCCTTCATAAATTGATCAATTGCCACGATAAAATACACGAGGCCCATCGCTGCTATTAGCCAGGTACTCATTTTTTAACACCAATTTTGTGTTTACTAAAATCACAGTCCTTGTGGTAACCCATTTTGTAGCAGGGGCAATTACGTGACAATATAAAACTAATCAGCTTCTTGATCATTTAAAGTCCTCCGACGCGGTCTCTTGGACGCGGACCAATTTGGGTGACCCCTCTGGTCGCTGGACTAGCTCACCTAACCACGCCACAACTTGGCCCTTTGGTCTTAACTTCTCTAGCGTCGCAATTGACTTGAGCTTTGGTGACTCCCAGAGCTGTTCTTCTGGCACGCCCTTTTCTTTTAGTACCTCAACCGCTAACATCTGATCGGTAATCTTACGGTGCGTTACCGTGGTTGATAACTTAAACCCAGTCGGCAGTTTGTTTTCGTTGACTGCCTTCTCGAGTGCGTACTCTTCAA
>Ga0315902_10002798_pt1 | contig 26706 bp, 10 predicted proteins | sample LakEriMetagenome_9_FD_203523 | JGI IMG/M metagenome (GOLD analysis project Ga0315902, IMG submission 203523) | Freshwater fungal communities from buoy surface, Lake Erie, Ohio, United States - Buoy 12 MA117 | ecosystem: Environmental > Aquatic > Freshwater > Lake > Lake biofilm | place: USA... | reverse complement strand
CCCTAAACCAACTTATATTTGCACCCCCAATCGGGGAATGGCTCCGTAGCTCAACTGAATAGAGCATCTGACTACGGATCAGAAGGTTTCAGGTTTGAATCCTGACGGGGTCACAAAGCCCTGCTGCATTCGCAGCAGGGCTTTTTTTATTGAGAGCGTTAAAAGCTTGCTTTTAAAAGCGAGCAATGAAAAAAGCCCCATTGCGTCGAAGACGCAGTGCAGGTATTTGGGTTAGGCCAATGCGAAAAGGATCATTGAAAATAATCCTGAAAAGTGTAAAGGGTTAGAGGTTATCAGTTGTCAGTTACGCAAGGGCTGGTGTAGCTGACCATGTGTAAACTTCCCGGGGTCCGCTTCGCGAGACCCCGGGGTGGACAAAAAATGACAACTACATGCAACAAATTAAAGTAATTAATCCTTTATACATCTAATTGAAAAACCATGACCATTTTTATGACCTCCTCTGGTTAAAGTATGGATCCATTGATAAGGATGGTACTCATATTTATATTGTGTTAGTTGCCAAGCTATTGACTTACCTGTTTCATGCTCCAAAGTTGTCCACCAATGCCCGGAAACATATAAAGAGCTAAAATTTCCAATTTCGTCTCTCCAACCGGAAGCAACAGCTCCAAGCGAACTTTTATTATCTCCCGCATATTCTTTTTGCCAGCTCATTGTGTTTTTTAAAGAAGATGGAGCAAACGCATTTTGAAGATCTACCCAATCGTAGTCGGCTGAAATATGATAACCATCAGCTGCTAATCCCCTGCTATCGCTAACTGCATACCAATTGTATAGTCTGCCAAATCTTTTACCCATTAAAGAATCATTTCCATAATAACACCAAGCAGGCTGCTTTGTGTCTGCTGCTTTTTTCCATTCATCTGCAGTTCTTGCTTCGGGAATACGATCACCGTTTTTAAAATGAGCAACATTCAAATTTGAGGTAACCCAAATTGTACCATTAATATTAACAGTTTTACAGGTATCCCAGTATTTGTCTTGATATTTAAAAGCGATACCTTTCTTTAAAGTTGAAAGTAACTGATCTGGTCTGTTGACTGAATTTGGAGAAAAAGAAGATTCATATATTCTTATATCAAAACTGATTCCTTCAAAAGTCCAGTCTATTGACATATTCATCCCATCTGAAGCATGCTGACTAATAGGCAGGGAAAATGTTTTACGTACCGAATCTCCATTGCAATTAATTACATTTAATCCCCAGGTTAAATACTTGCTAGATTGCTTTAATTCATTATTTGGGTCCGCTACATTTAATTTAAATTTATTGACATTAGTACAAGGATTTGAGCCGACTGCTTTTTTCACCAATAATTCAATAAATGTATTGTTGTTTCGGTATAGTTCTCCGTATTTGATATAATCCGAAACAGATTGGGATGAAGCCTGAAGCACATAGAAAATTGATAAAAACAAAATATTAGTAGCCTTCATTGAAAATATAATTTTCAACAAAAATAGGTATATAATATAATCTTAATATATACAAAACAAACTTCTCTGAAATTCCGTCCCACGCATGGTCTGGCATAGCCGACCCTGCGTAAATTTCCCAGGGTCCGCGAAGTGTAAATGGTAAGACACCGATAAATCGCTATTACTTAAAAGTATTTTTCTAAAGTCTTATTAAAATTTTACGACCATTTTTGTATTTACTGATTTTTTTTAATTTACCATCTATATTATATTCTTTATACTCTCCATCCATCTTATCATCTTTGAAATTAAAAACTTTTTTTAACTGACCATTCTCGTAATACTGTTTACACTCTCCTTCTTGTTTATCGTTCTTATAATATCCTATTTCCCACACCTGACCATTTTCATAATATCTTTTATACTCTCCATCACGATTACCGTCTATATTGTAATGACTTATCCCTTCTATCTGACCATTTGAATAAAAGAATATAAATTCTCCTTGTGGTTTACCATTTTCATAAAATCCTATTTCTTGCAACTTGCCATTGTTGTAATACCATTTATTTTCTCCATTAAGTTTACCATCCTTATAATAGCATACACGGCGCAACTGGCTGTTCTCGTGATACTCTTTATACTCACCATCTTGTTTAGCTTGTCCAAAAGAGGTGAATACAAACAGATTGCATAGAATCAGATAAAGTATTTTTTTCATATGGTTGTTATTAAGAAAATAAAAAAATAAATAATTCTAAATAAAGGAAAGATTCGTTTGTCGGCAGTATATTTTGATTTTTCGTTTTAGTCCTTTTTACTTAATTCATACAGCAGATTGAAAGGGCGTTGTTAAGCTGAAATATTTATTGGATAACTTCTGTTCTTGTTAAATCTGCCATATTTTTAGTTTATAGTATTTAAAAATAAAGTGTCTAGCCTTTTGTTTTTCAAATATTTATTGAGGTAGAGCTATTTTTAATCTCTCCCAATTTTTAGCTTAAAAAAATAATGTGAAGATAAAACACAACAAAGTGCAGCAGCTAAATTTTGGATAGTTGGACTTATTATACCAAAAGCAATGAAGCCTAGGGTAACTATCCCTAATAGCCAAAGTAAATTTTCCAAAGCGTTAAGTATTTTTTCCATTTTTTGTTTTTTAAGTTTATAAAGTTTTTATTAATAGTTGAATATGAAAAGTTAATAGGTCGAATATAATTTATTTAATTCAATACAAAAAAAATCTCCTTCAGGGTGTTTTTCCGACAATCATTCATTGATCAGCTTATTTAATGCACGAATGTCTTCGGAATTCACTTTGCAATGCGTTGGGCTTCAGGTCCTACTTACAGTATATTTTAATTTTATCGTATGCCTTCATTTCGCCTAATTCACCGGCCTTGCTCCAGTCTAAGCAAGCACCTTTTACATCTCCTGATTCAAAATTCCGTCCCACGCATGGTCTGGCATAGCCGACCCTGCGTAAACTTCCCAGGGTCCGCTTCGCGAGACCCAGGGGTGGACAAGGACAAAACCTCTCTGATATTAAATAATAAACCCGAAGCTTTTACCTTTCGGGTTATCATATAAACATTCTGAGAAAATAAAAATAATCTGGAATTCCTATAAAAATTACTTATTACCGAAAGTAATCTGAATTTGGTAGGCAACCCCTCCTACTGTTTCCTGTACAGAAAGGATCAAATTGGTTTCAGTGAGTGACACAATCGTAAACTCATCGCTGCCGATAAGTAATTTTGTTTCATTATTGGTAAAAGACCAGCTTCCTGAATCAAATATCTGCGGATCTGAAGGGTCACATTTTGTGAGACCTTCATTAAACTCATAAGTATTATTTGCCCTGAAAATATAACGATCATCTTTCGAGCATGCATCCCATGTGGGAAAATCATCCTCCCAGGGATTGTTTCCTTCTTTAGTCTCAAGCTTTTGTATCATCCATGTTTTCTGTGTAAGTAAATCCGTTTTTGATTTGGCATCTTCTTTTTTACAGGCAAAGAGAAATAAGAGGAAAAAAGAAAAAATTGATAACTTGATGGCGAGTTTCATAATGTATATATTTTAGATATCAAATATAATCAATGAAGTGTAATTAAATCATTCAAATTTTACTTAGGCAGGGATTAAAACGTATGTTATGAAAAAAAATGATTTCTATCATAATTATTAAAAAAATTTAATATTATTACAACACAATTTATAAAAAAAATATGAACTGCACCTTTCGGTGGGCCGATACAACGGCGATGAAAATTATAATAGGATAACATTTAAATATTCAAACTATAATTATTTTATGAAGCATTTATTATTTGTTTTATTTCTGTTCAACATCAGCTTTGTCTACGGCCAATATTCTATGGGCTGTTTACCCGAAAATTTCAACAACCAAATGGTTGTAAAGAAAGATTACCCTGTACAAAGAGGCAGCGATATGCCTTACTACTTTTCTCTTGCCCAATATGCTCCGCCGGTTGGTCATCAGGGCCAGCTTGGTAGCTGTACTTCATGGGCAACTGCTTATGCCGGACTGACAATTGTAAAAAGAATTGAATCAAGCAATAATTACATCTCTCCCTTTTCTCCTGTAGATCTTCACAACAGGGTAAAGTCCAAAAATGAAGATAATCCTTGTCTGGGAGGAGCCGCCATATCTTCTGCACTTCAGATGCTTAAATATTACGGTGCAGATAATTCAAGTTTTAACAGTGATTTTTGCAGTTTCCAGGTGCCATATTACAGTTATGACAATAAGCTTCATGACTATGAGTATATAACTGTATCATCTTATAATCTAAAATCTGCCCTTTATTATGATAAAAGTCCGATTATTATTTGCATGAAAAGTTACAATAACGGATGGGATAAAAATTATAACATCGTGAATGGTGTATGGAATAGCTATTACGACTACCCTAATGGCTCATATCATGCCATGTGCGTGGTTGGCTATGATGATAACAAGAGCGGAGGGGCATTTCTGGTAATGAACAGCTGGGGTAGTTCATGGGGGCAAAACGGCTATTTCTGGCTCAAATACTCAGATTTAAGTAGTGTTACAGATGCTTATTCAATGAAACCGGAGATTGCTTCAGTAGTAGTCATAAACAAAGAAACTTATACAAGTTACAAAGCCCAATATTTCAGATTATACAACGAGTGTTCTGAAAAAGCTTACCTCTCCTGTGCCAAAAGAGTGAATGGTTACTGGAAAGCACAAGGTTGGTATGCGGTAAATCCAAACAGTTCTGTTGATTATTATATCGGCGACAGAGATGCTGGTGAAATATTCTGGATGGCCACAACTTCAGGACAAACATTAAGATGGTACGATGGGAATTCAAATGGTAAATATTTGTGTTATGATCCAATAAATGCTTTCGAATATGACGAATATGATAATTGCAGCAATAAAATTTACTATTACAGGTATAATCCCGAATCTTATGGATTCAGCACGGTTTCCCAAACGATTACATGCCCGGGCTATTCAAGATTTCGCGGTGATTCTACAATAAAACAAGACGGAAGTTTTATAAATAAACAACTGGATAGCAGAAGAGCCGACACTGCAAATATTTACTGGAAAAAAGAATTTATACTCTTTGATCTTTTAACCGGCAAAATGATTCTTCCTCAGGAAAATGCCGCTAAGGAAACTTATGATATCTGGTATATAGATGATAAAAAGCAGATTCAAAACAAGTTGTTCGATGTGAAATCATTAGTCAATCTGAAAAAACCAAAATTCAACTCGAGAACAAATGCAGAAAAATGGCTTGAATTGAATAAGTGAGAGTAATACTCACTTTAATTTTCTGATGTTTTCTCTGATACTTTTTTCTATTTCTACAACAATATCTTCGTCGGTAGATTTCGATTTATCCAAGATAAGTGTTAAGGGATTACCTACCGGTTGATCTCCGAAATACAGTTTGTATCTGAGTTTAATTTGTTTTTTTGAGGATGTATATGCCCCTTTTATAGAATAGCTTTTCGACTTTAGCTCCGAATATACAAATCCGTCTCCTCTGGTTGTATTTCTGAAAACAGCGTTTAATTTTTCATCCAATCCGGGATACTCTTTTTCAGACAGGTCATCAGATGCGACCAGCGCACACTCTCCTATCCTTATTTTTGGCGCTGTAATCTGAATGGTTTTTCTGACCTGCTCGTTGATATTACCAATTTCAAAGCGGCCATCCCCAAAACTGTTGGGATGCTGGCTTTTGCCGTTTGCACGCGAATACTCTTCTACCAGCTTAATCGTTTCATCAAACCAACCACGCACAATCAATGAACTGTCATTTTTTTGCATTTGCATCACCTGCAATAAATTGTAAGTAAGCACCCCCTGATTTAATGTTTCATCTTCATAGGCTTCTTCATTTTCTGCTGATGCAGCCAGGATTATCATGCCGTTCTTATCTTTTAGCTTGTCGAGCTGCCTTATACGCGCACCGTCATCATCACCCCGACCGAAGGCAAACTCCTGTGAGAACTTCCCGCTGTGGCAAGCGTCAAATACAAATACACGCTTTTGTGCCTTGATGTTTGAGGGCCTGCACCACTCCATCAAATCATGTACGCCAAAGCTCGAAGTTTCGGGATTATTTTTATCAGCACGATAAAGCATAAACCGAATCTGTTCTTCTCCATTAAGTTGTTTGATGTCGCCATGTCCGGCAAAGAAAATATACAAGACATCGCTTGCTTTCGCCTTTTTACCAATTTCATCTAGTGTTTTCTGTAATACTTCTTTTGTTGGTAAATGACCGTTGTAACCGGTTATACGATAAATATGGGTGTTGTCAAAGAGATTTCTCGCAGTAGCTTCAACGGCCGAGGCAAGATCTTCTGCATCTTTTGCTGCCATTTTCAGGTTAGAGTATTTGTTTTTATTTGTACCATCATAATTGCCATAATCGTTTACACCCACAAATACACCATAGAAAGCTGGAGATTCCTCTTTGTCTAAATCGTTGCTGATTGTTACCTCCACCCCACGGCTATAGATACCCGATCCTTTTACTTTAGATTTCACAAGGAGGGGGTTCGGTGTATCACGATTTCCTGAAAGATATCCTTTTAGTGTGTCTGTATGAAGATTTAAATAATATACTTTCTTTTGGTTTTCTGTCTGTTGCTCTAATTGATTTGGCTGATAGGTATATGTAAGGTTGTTGTTGATGTACACTTCGGTAGCGCCTAAACCTCCGTTGCGCGGAGTGATTCTGAATCGAAGCTTTTTGGAATCTTTATCAGGTTCTATCTGTTCAATAACCGGAGTGAGATCACAAATATTGAGGTTACTCAATTTAGGAGCATCTTTATCATTAATAAGTAATCGTTGGTTATCTGAATATTGGTTCTCCATAATTTTTTCTGCAAGACCCGGTATCCAGAGTGAATCTTTCAGCTGCCCAAGATCAATCACCTCCAACCCGCAAACAAAATAAAGTTTTTCAATAGCGCCCGGTGTGCCGTCAAAATGATAATCCTCGTCATAAACCAGCCAGTCATCATTGTCTAGTTGTAAGCGGGTGTATAGTTGTTTGCCGGTGGTGGCGTCCCAGAGGATTGTTTTGTGGTCATCACCACAGGTGATAATTGTTTTTTCATCATTACTAAATAATGCCGAATTAATTTCGCCCGTATGACCTTTAAAAGAATGAAGCTTCTTGCCACTGTATATATCCCAAACTATTGCTGTATTACCAGAGGCAGTTACCACATATTTTCCGTTATTGCTAAATCTTGCCGTATAAACATAATCATTATGCCCTTCTAAACGATAAATTTCCCTACCGCTCGATATATCCCAGATCCTTGCAGTATTATCTAAAGAAGCTGTAACAACATATTTACCATCAAGACTAAAAGTAGCCTGCCTAAGCCAATTAGTATGGCCTTGTAAATGATGAAGCTCCTTGCCAGAGGATACTTCCCATATCTTTGCAGAACTATCCCATGATGCCGTCACAACGTATTTCCCATCAGTACTAAATGAGGCAAAATTTACAAAATCTTTATGCCCTTTTAAATCATGAAGCTGCTTGCCACTTGATGCATCCCAGATTCTGGCAGTTTTATCATAAGAAGCTGTTACAATATATTTCCCATCATTACTAAATAATGCAGAATTAATTTCGCTCGTATGCCCTTTTAAAATATGAAGCTGCTTGCCACTTGATGCATCCCAGATACGAGCAGTTAAATCTTCAGATGCTGTCACTATGTATTTTCCATCTTTACTGAATGAAGCAGCAAATATTTCATCTGTATGACCATTCAAACAATTTAGCTCCTTTCCACTAGTTGCATCCCAGATCTTGGCAGTACTATCATTAGAAGCAGTAACTACGTATTTTCCATCTAAACTAAATGAAGCCGAATAAACGTATCCATTATGCCCTTTTAAATTAAAAAGTTCCTTCCCACTGTATACATCCCAGATCTTGGCGGTATTTCTCGAAGTAGTAATTACGTATTTACTACTGGCACTAAAAGATGCAGAATTACAACCTAAAGTTTGCCCCCTTTGCAATCGTTTATATTCTTTACCGCTCAATGCATCCCAGATCATGGTACCCATCTTGGATGTAGTTACCACATATTTACCATTTTTACTAAAAGAAGCTGAAATAATTGGATTCTTGTGCCATTGCAAATGATGAAGTTCCTTTCCAGTGGATGCATCCCAGATCTTTGCAATTTTATCATAGGAAGCTGTCACAACATATTTCCCATCAGAGCTAAATTTCGCTGAAGCAATCAGATCAGTATGACCTTGCAAACGATGAAGCTCCTTCCCACTCGATGCATCCCAGATCCTAGCAGTTTTATCCCTAGAAAACGTTAAAAGATATCTCCCGTTATTACTATATGATACAGCAAATATTTCATCTGTATGACCTTTCAAACAATTTAGCTCCTTTCCACTAATTGCATCCCAGATCTTTGCAGTACTATCATTAGAAGCAGTAACTACGTATTTTCCATCAAAACTAAATGAAGCCGAATAAACGAATCCAATATGCCCTTTTAAATTAAAAAGTTCCTTCCCACCGTATACATCCCAGATCCTTGCTGTACTATCCAAAGAAGCCGTTACTACGTATTTTCCATCAAAACTAAATAATGCCGAATGTATCAGTCTAGTATGCCCTTCCAACCTATGCAATTTCTTGCCGGATATAACATCCCATATAATTGCAGAACCATCATGAGAAGCCGTCACTACATATTTCCCGTCTGGGCTAAAGGATACTGAATAAACCCAATCATTACATTTTAACATATGCAAGGACTTACCAGTTGCCGCTTCCCATATACGCACTGTATAATCCCATGAAGCTGTCACTACGTATTTCCCATCAGGACTAAACGATACAGAATAAACCCAAGTAGTATGCCCTTTCAACCTATGTAATTCTTTGCCAGATATAACATCCCAAATAATTGCAGTCATATCATTAGAAGCCGTTACAATATATTTCCCATCAGGGCTAAAATCTGCTGAAGTAATATCTGATATATGTCCAAACGGCAATACCAATCTCGGTTGTTGTTGTGCATGAGTTATTACGCTTGTGAGCATTAACAAATATATAAGCCCTGTTTTCATTGAAATAAATTTTGAATTATTTCTCACAGTATTCTTTTTCAAGTAATTCAACAATTGCTCTTTCCAGATCCTCCCATTTCTCCGTATTGCCTTTTATCTCAAACTCTTTTATTTTCTCATCATTTAAATATACCAATAACCTGCAGTTAATCTTTTTACCTTTCAGGCTGTATTTAATACGAAGCACGCGTGCCCCTTCAAGGTAGCGATCATTTAAATAAAAACAACGGGCTGTTTCTTTGTCAGTTCTTATTCTGTCAACTATCCGATTCCATAACTTTCTATCAGGTTTCTCTTCAGTGATGTTTTCAACACTCTCAAGAAATAACTGTTGCTTTTCTTCTGCCAAACGAATACCGGAACGCATTGATGCGTTGACACGCATGATTGAAAAATCCCCGGTACCTGATGGAATCGCCTCCTGAGTCAGTTTCAATTCTTTGGTCAGATTACCCAAATCTCTTCCGGCTTCATAAAACCAACGAGTCATATTCACATAATCATCTTTTTCATAGATCGAAGCGTTTTGTTTTAATACCCGTAATAAACTATAAGTAAGTAACCCGTGCTCAAGTTTTGGTAGCTCATACGCATCTTTTCCGGGTGCACTGGCCGTTATGATAAACATACCTGACCTGTCTGCAAGTGCATCTAGTTGTTTCTGACGCTCCTCTTCCTCCAGTGAGCGCTTTGATAAATCACTCAATATCTGACCACTGTTGCAAGCGTCCAGAACTAAAATAACTTTATTGGCTTTTAAGGCAAACGGTCCCTCCGTGCTGATCCAGGAAAAAAGAGTATCCGTATTAAATCCTTGCGGATTGTCAAAACTTGCTTCTTCTGTTAAGAAAGTAAATCGTTTTTCAGTTTTATTGCCCATGGTGCCATGCCCGGCCAGGAATAGAAATACAATATCCTGAGGTTCTGCTTTTTCAGCTATTTCTTCCAAAGCCCGTCGTACAGTCTGACGGGTGGGCTTGCCGTATCCATTCTTTTTACTTTCATCATAATCGCTGTGAATATTAAAGAGTTCTACTTTTTCCTTTCCCATCAATGCTTCAGAAGCGCTTCCAATCATTGAAGACATAGATAATGCATCGTTTACCGGAAACTTTAGACTCATTGAAGGATCCTGGTATTCATTTACACCAATAAAAACGCCATACAGAGAAGGCTGCTTTTTATCTCGGTAATCCTGAACCGAAACTTCCACTCCTCTGGATGGTATTTCCTCACCTTCTATATTTGTTACTGCCTGTATCTTTATTAAATTGGCTTGCCCCGGTGTAAACAGGCTCTCAATTTCTTTTCGGGTAAGTGTAAGAAGAGTTTGATTGTTTTTCCAAGATAGCTTCTCCGGCAGAATTGTTTTAATTATTTTTTTATTTAACAGAACTTCAAATCGTAATATTGTTGCCTTACGTTTTGTAATTGAATAACTTAAATTTAATGAATCATTAGTTTGTTCAATCAAGGGAAGTTGTCCGCAAATATTTAGATCTGATAATTTTTTATACCCGCTTAGATCTTCCTTATTCATTATTTTTTGTGCAAGTCCTCTTATTCTCAAAGATTGTTTTACCTGCGACAATTCTATTATTTCCAATCCACAGGTAAAATAAAGTTTTTCAATAGCACCCGGTGTACCGTCAAAATGATAATCCTCATCATATACTAACCAGTCCTCGTTGTCTAATTGTAAGCGGGTATAGAGTTTTTTGCCGGTAACGGCTTCCCAGATTGATGTTTTTTTGTCTTTTCCGGCAGTAATAAAGTATTTTCCATCTTCACTAAATATTGAAGACGATCCCTTAGAAATGTTACCGTCAATTTTAAATAATTCATTTCCTGTCTTTACGTCCCAAATGACTGACCCCAAGAAATGAAAAGCAGTAACTATATAATTACCGTTGTTATTAAAATAGATATCGGATATGTGACGTCCATTACTTTTTAAACGGTGCATCTCCATCCCGGTGATCATATCCCAAATTATAGCCTCATCAGAAGATGAAGTTGCAACATAAAGGCCATCTTTACTAAACGCAACAGATTCAATACTTGCCTTATGACCCAGTAGCTTATGGATAATCTTACCCGATGCAACTTCTCTTATTTCAGCCGAATTAAATTCAGATGTAATGAGCAAATATCTTCCATCTTCACTAAAACATGCAGTATTCTTAGGATATTCTGTTGCATTTAACTGATAAAGTAACTCTCCTGTAAAGGCATTCCATATTGTACGATTATTAAATGTAGATGTTATAATATATTTATTGTTATTACTTATCGATGCTGACTGAACCGAAGATCTATGTTCTCTAAAACATTTCAACTCCTTTCCAGTAGTCACATCCCATAACCTTGCCGAAGAGTCTGAAGATGATGTCAATACAAGCTTTCCGTCAGTGCTAAATGAGGCAGATGTTACGGAACCGGCATGACCCCTTAAACGATAAATCTCTTTGCCACTTACTAAATCCCAAATTGCAGCAGTACTATCAACTGAGTAAGTGAGTAGATATTGACCGTTTCTGCTGCAACTTGACCCTAATAAATAATGAGAATGACTTTTAATATTATGAATAATATTTCCTTTGCTTACATCCCAAATTTTAGTAGTATTATCTGTAAAAGACGCCTGTACATATTGACTGTTTTTTATAAATGATGCAGAAGTAGCTCCTTTTGTATTTCCTTCCAGATCATAAAGTTTCTTTCCTGATCGCACATCATAAAATATATTATTACCAATCCCATTAAGTATAAAGTATTTATTGTTTTTGCTAAAGAATGCTCCATGGATGAGTTCTTGATCGTTCTTATTAAAATGAATATGATACAAAGAATCTCCTGTTGCAACACTCCATAGAATAGCATCATCATACCCCCATGTTAATGCATATTTACCATCATCACTTATAGTCATACCTAATCTAGAATACATGTATTCCTCATCAACCAGTTTGTGTATGATATATCCTGTTTTAAGATCCCATACATTTGCCATAAGATTACCCTGTGGGAAGGTGACATATTTCTCATTATCAGTAAATACAGCTTCTAAAACCATTCCAGAATATCCACGTAAAAGATACAGCTGATTTCCTGTAAATATGTCTCTTATACTAACTGTACTATCACGCTGAGATGTAAGAACGTATTTTCTGTTTCTACTACATCTCGCTGAATATTCAAAATCCTCAAATCCAGTATGCTGCTTAATACATATTCCTGAATTAATATCCCATACTTTTACTTCATGATAGGAATTTGTTACGATGTATCTACTATCCTTTAAAAAAAATGATGAGAAAATAGCGCCTGATTTAGTAGTAAAATCACGAACAACTTTGCCATTCCTCAGATCCCATATTCTCGCAGTACTATCATTATAACTTGAAATGAGATATTTCCCATCTTGGCTAAAATTTATATAATTTTCCTCATTTATTTCAATTGAGAACATATGGGTCTCTTTACCGGTTGCAACATTAAATACTCTTACTTTTTTATCGGATGATATCGCAGCAACATAACTGCCGTCTTCACTGAAGGTTGCTTTCTCAACATAATGACCAAAACCTTCCAGGTTTATAAGTAAATTACCGGAACTCAGATCCCATATTTTAGAAGTACCATCTATAGATGATGTCAGAAAATATTTATCATCATTACTAAAAGATACAGATTGAATAAAACTCGTATGCCCCACCGGCAATACCAGCCTCGGTTGCTGTTGGGCTTGAGTAAGAGCACATGTCAATGAAAAATATATAACAAATAAAAGCTTCCGTATTCTCATAACTTAAATTAAAAAAATACTTTTTAAAACCCCCAATCCACTTCCATGGTCTCCTGGCGTGAGGTGGGTTTTTGATTCCCATTGGTTATTTCAGATACCCGTTGCTCGGCATACTGCTTCAACTGATTCACCGTTAGCTTGTTTTTGTCCTTTGCATTTTCCGTGAGATATTCTATGATGCTGTAGGTAAAGGCTCCGTTTTTAATAGGTTGCCCATTCACCAATACCCTGTCTCCTTCAAACGCACTCTGTTTTCCGCCCGCTGCTGAAATAACGGTAGTACCGGTCTGATTATTTACATTTACAAACAACTCGAGCATAGACTCAAAGCTGCTCTTTTCAACTCTCGAAGAATCTGAATCGATCTTAATACCTTTCGTTCCCGTATTCAATACTACATTATTTTGATCTCTTAATTTTTTATTTACTGTTGTTTCGTTCTCTCCGCTATTACATGCATCTAATAATAAAAGCTTCTTTCTCGCAGGTATGCTGTCTAATAACCCAAGTAAATCCTCATAGGCCAACCCGTTTATCTCCGGGCGATCAAAATCAACATTGTGCATGGCCAGGTAAAAATTGTTGTTATTATCCAATAATCCATGCGAACTGCAGGAAATAATCACTTTATCCTGTTCAGTTGTTTGTTTGAGAAGCTCTTTTAATTTCAGCACATTTTCCTTTGTAACACCTTTGTTCTTAAGAATTGTAGTTTTGGTATTACTCGATTTTGCAAGTAAACTGCCCAGGTCATTCACATCTTTTACGCAGTATTGTAAATTAAAGTTTGAAGTAGTAAAACTATCCACTCCAATACCAATGTAATAAGTATTAGATACAACTGGTTTTACAGGCTGATACTGTACATACAAAGGGTATTTGAAACTCTCCAGACCAAGATCATTCATCACAGATACCTGAATTTTATTGTTGCGCTCAGAAAGCTGGATTTCAATGTCTTTCTCAAATTGCTTAATATTACCCGATATAGGTATGCCACCTGAGCCATAAACCGGAACTTCATTCACAAATACATTGTAGCGACGAAGTGTATGTTTAGAGTCGGAAGCTTTCAAGCGAAAATTGAGTTTTCCTGAACTGTTGTTGAAATCGATATTCTCAGCATTGACAATCTCCGCTTCAGGTACTTCAATTTTATTGTTTGAGGCGCTTGTATCAATCCCAAGTCTGTTCATGCGTTTTACCCACGCATCTTTATATTGTTTTATCAACTCAAAATCGGGGCCATCTGCGAAATATTTACCAATGCTGTCTAAAACAATATCGGGTCTGTTATAGATTGGATCAAGCTGATCGAAACCGATAACTTTTAAATCGGGAGTAACATAATGAAGCATTTTACTCGCCTCTTTGGAGCACATATAGTAGGGGGAGTTGGGAAGTTTGACAAGCCAGTTGTTTTGGGATAAAGTATACCTTGTAAATATTTCCATTTTTGTCTGCGTTTTCCATAGTCGAACGGAATAATCAGATGAGGTAGAGATTATATATTGATCATCTAAAATATACATTGTTTTTCCTGCTTCAGTTTTATGCCCTAAAAAGGAGGCATTCAAAATTCCTGTTTGTAAATCCCATATACGTATAATTCCATCATCAGAAGCTGTTAAAATATATTTATTATCATTAGATATATCAATTGATCGTATGACTCCTCCAACGGTACGAAATTGTCTGATTAGAGTGCCATTTAATACATTCCAAATCTGTATAGAATAAAGCGAATCAACATCATGTGTTCTGCAACCTGCAACTAAATTCAAATCGACTCCCGCAGTTTCAATTTTGGCTGATACAAGTGTCTTCCCATCATTCGAACATTTTAATGCACTGAAATAATGATCATACATTTCTTCCCATTCGCAATGCTTATAAAAAGTATCAACTTGATTATTTTTTAAATCTAAGCGTAGTATATCTGACCCATGTACGAGAAATAGTTCATTATTATTAAGTGGAGTAATAGAACTAATGCCATTATCAAAAGAATAGTTTTTTGCCTGACTAAAATTTGAAACATTTAGCAATTTATTTATTCCCAATCCAGAAATGAAAATATGTTGATCATCTTTTAAGAATCGGATATTATCTAACCAAAAAGAATTTGTTTCATTCTCCATGAAACTAAATGTATTTAAAACATTTCTTGAATCAAAAGAATGTATTTCAACGGATATTTTTTTTAAATCATTATCATTAGTTTTTAGACTCTCATAACCTGCAATTATAAACTCACCATCATTAGATAAATCAACTGCCTTTAATATATCTGAATTTAATTTATTTAGAGAAATAATATTCTTTATTCCTGGGCTCTTTAAATCAAATATAGAAATGGAACTCTCCGATTTCGCGACCGAGATAACTTCATTATTTTCTTTATGATTTAAGAATAAATTATCAATATAAACTGCTTTTCCTGAAAGTTTATGTATCAGCTTTTTTGTATTAAAATTCCAAACTAATGCAAACTCATCACCAAAATAGACGCCATCCCCTTCTGAATAGGCAGTGGTAATAAATTTATTTCCTTCATGACTAAAATTAATAGAACGGATAAATGACGCATGATCAAAAACCGAGTCTATAATATTCATTTTTTCAGAATCTATGAAATACAGGAATCCAAAATCTGAGCTGTTCCAGATTTTGTCAGAATTTCCTCCAGCCCAAAGCAGCATCTTATTATCTGGCGAAAAAGATAAAGTATTAAAAGCTGATTCAGGAAATGTAGCAGTTGCTTTTTTTGTTAAATTAGAAATTATATCAACTACTCGCAAAGAGTTATTCCAAAATCCTGCAATTTTAGTTCCTGTTTTATCAAAAACAATGTTTCCATATATTTCGTCAATTGATGACCTTCGAAACATCTCTTTATTATTCATTATATCTACAATTAGTATTTCTTGTTTTTTTTCATAGTATGCTTGTGTCACAACTGCAACTCTTTTACATGAATCATCAAATGTAATCTGTTCAGGAGGTGTAGATAAATTATTTATCTTTACTACAGTTTTACCTGAAGCAACATTAAGTATACTAAACTTATTATCATTTGTACCATAAGCTATATACTTAAAATCGCTTGTTATATTTATTGCAGATATATCTTCTGAAATCTTATATTCTTTCCGATTATTAAAATTATTCATTGAAAGAAAATAGATATATTGACTTGATATATCATATGCCATGATTTCTGAATTATCTTTATTTAATTTAAATTTATTTAACCACGATAGTTCGAGTTTCACTTTGTTTTCAATTAAACCAGAAACAATATTCCACTTAAGAAAATTGCCATCTACATCGGAAACAACCAGGTATTTATTGTCTTTAGAAATATCAAAACAAGCTATTTGGATTGGATGGTAATATTCTCTGATAATTTTCCCCGATGCAGCATCCCATATTTTTATTTCATTATATGCCATGGTAACAATAAACTGATCATTTAAGCTAAACTTACTTTCAGTTATTGTTTTTGAATGCCCGACTGATAATTTCATTGTTAAACTATCGGAATCAGATAAAGTTTGCGCATTTAATAGGCTTGGTCTTACTAAGACTGAAACACAGAAAAATAAATAAAATATATAATTCATATATAATTATTAATTATTAAAAACTATTCAATTCCCTTCATTAATACGAACAGTTTTAATTCTATTTCTAATTTCTTTTACAAATTCAGCCACGATTTCGTCAGTTGTTTTAATATTTAAATACTGAATTGTTACCCATTCGCTTTGAGGTAGATTACCATAATATAACTTATAACGGATATGCAACTGATTATTAGTAAAACTATACGTCCCTTTCACCCAATTTGATTTTGACTTTAATTCTGAATGTACAAATTCATCTCCTCTATCTGTGTTTTTCAAAACATTATTTAGTTTCTCCTCTAAATCTGGGTGCTGCTGCTCAGACAAAGCATCAAAAGGTGTTAATACACACTCTCCTATCCTTATTTTTGGCGCTGTAATCTGAATGGTTTTTCTTACCTGTTCATTTATGTTGCCTATTTCAAAGCGGCCATCACCAAAACTGTTGGGATGCTGGCGGTTGCCGTTTGCACGCGAATACTCTTCTACCAGTTTGATTGTTTCATCAAACCAATCACGCACAATCAACGAACTGTCTTTCTTCTGCGATTGCATCACCTGCAATAAATTGTAAGTAAGCACCCCCTGATTCAGTGTTTCATCTTCATAGGCACTTTCATTTTCTGCTGATGCCGCAAGGATCATCATGCCGTTCTTATCTTTTAGCTTGTCGAGCTGTCTTATACGAGCTCCGTCATCATCTCCTCGGCCGAATGCAAACTCCTGTGAGAATTTCCCACTGTGGCAAGCGTCAAATACAAATACACGCTTTTGTGCTTTGAGGTTTGAAGGCCTGCACCATTCCATCAAATCCTGTACACCAAAGCTCGAAGTTTCGGGATTAATTTTATCTGCACGGTAAAGCATAAACCGAATCTGTTCTTCTCCCTTAAGTTGTTTGATGTCGCCATGTCCGGCAAAGAAAATATACAAGACATCGCTTGCTTTCGCCTTTTTACCAATTTCGTCTAGTGTTTTTTGTAATACTTCTCTGGTTGGTAATTGACCGTTGTTACCGGTTATACGATAAATATGTGTGCTGTCTTTAAAGAGATTTCTCGCAGTAGCTTCAACGGCCGATGCAAGATCTTCTGCATCTTTTGCTGCCATTTTCAGGTTGCGATATTTGTTTTCATTTGTACCATCAGAATTACCGTAATCATTTACTCCCACAAATACACCATAGAAAGCGGGAGATTCCTCTTTGTCTAAATCGTTGCTGATTGTTACCTCCACCCCACGGCTATAGATACCCGATCCTTTTACTTTAGATTTAATAAGCAGGGGGTTGGGTGTGTGACGGTTTCCTGAAAGGTATCCTTTTAGTGTGTCTGTATGAAGATTTAAATAATATACTTTCTTTTTGTTTTCTGTCTGTTGCTCTAATTGATTTGGCTGATAGGTATATGTAAGGTTGTTGTTGATGTACACTTCGGTAGCGCCTAAACCTCCGTTGCGCGGAGTGATTCTGAAGCGAAGCTTTTTGGAATTTTTATCAGGTTCTAACTGTTCAATAACCGGAGTGAGGTTACAGATATTGAGGTTGCTTAATTTAGGAGCCGGTTTATCATTGATAAGCAAAGGTTGATTATCCATGATTTTTTCAGCAAGACCCGGTATCCAAAGAGAATCTTTCAGCTGACCAAGATCAATCACCTCTAACCCGCAAACAAAATAAAGTTTTTCAATAGCACCCGGCGTGCCGTCAAAATGATAATCCTCATCATATACTAACCAGTCGTCGTTTTCTAATTGTAAGCGCGTGTAGAGTTGTTTGCCGGTAGTTACTTCCCAGAGATTGGTTTTATTGTCAGCAGTCGTTGTAATAACAGCGTCCACGTTACTGCTAAAATAAGCAGAAACCACTCCCGAACTATGTATAAACTTTTTCAATTCTTTGCCAGATTCTGTGGACCAGATGCGAGCAGATTTATCATATGAAGCCGTCAAAATATATTTTCCATCAGTACTAAATGAGGCTGATGCAACTTGCCTCGTATGACCCTGTAAAATGTAAAGTTCCTTACCACTTGATGCATCCCATATACGAGCAGTATTATCGTATGATGCTGTCACAACATATTTCCCATCAGGACTAAAGGAGGTTGATGCAACTTGTCTCGTATGCCCTTTCAAGATATGAAATAATTTACCCGTTGACGCATCCCATACGCGAGCTGTATTATCCCTTGAAGCAGTCACCACGTATTTCCCATCAGGACTAAAGGATGCGGCTGAAACTATATCAGTATGCCCTTCCAACTGATGCAAGTACTTACCGGTTGATGCTTCCCATATACGCGCTGTACTATCATCCGAAGCGGTCACCACGTATTTGCCATCAGGGCTAAACGAAGAAAAATTTACGTAATCCGTATGCCCTTTTAAATGATGAAGCTCCTTACCAATTGATGCATCCCATACCTTTGCAGAACTATCCATTGAAGCCATGATAATATATTTTCCATCAGGACTAAATGATGGAGAAGCACACCCCCAGCAATCCATGTTGTACAAAATCTTGCCGTTTGTAATGTCCCACATACGAGAATTATCCCACTTGAAAGTTGTAATAACATTTTTACCATTAGGACTAAATACTGCTGATTGAACTCCTAAACTTTGTCCGCCTAACTTATATAATTCTTTACCAAATGAAATATCCCATATGCAGGCGGTATTATCTGAAGATGCTGACACTATGTATTTATCATCATTGCTAAAGATAACAGACTTAATAGATAATCTATGTCCTTTCAACTTCATTAACTCCTTACCTGATTCCACATCCCAAATATATATGTCACTATGAGATGCTGTTGCAATGTATTTACCGTCAAAGCTTAACGATGCCAAATTTTTATTTAAAAAAGTCCCTTTCATTTTGTATAAGACCTTTCTTGATAAAACATCCCATATACGAACAGTGTCATCCCTAGATGACGTTACTAAATAGTTATTATTAGGGCTAAATGATGCAGATACTACTTTGTCATTATGACCATCTAAAATATGTATTGTTTTCCCTGAGGATGCATCCCACACACGAGCAGTTTTATCGTATGAAGCTGTCACAACATATTTCCCATCTGAACTAAAGGATGCCGAAGAAAGATTCAATAAATGTCCTTTCAATTGATGAAGCAATTTACCCGTTAACGCATCCCATATGCGGGCGGTACTATCCCAGGAAGCCGTCACCACGCATTTTCCATCAGGACTAAAGGATGCGGATACAACCGAACCTGTATGCCCTTCCAAGATATACAATAATTTACCATTTGACACATCCCATACACTAGCTGTACGATCATAAGAAGCCGTTACCACATATTTTCCATCAGAACTAAAGGATGCCGAAGAAAGATCCAATAAATGCCCTTCCAATTGATGAAGCAAATTACCGGATAAGACATCCCATATAAGAGCAGAACCATCATCAGAAGCTGTCAACACGTAATTTCCATTAGGACTAAATGTTGCAGATACAACACTGCGTATATGTCCTTGTAGCTTATGTAGTAATTTGCCTGTTAAAGCATCCCATATAATAGCTGTATGATCATCAGAAGCTGTAACTACGTATCTCCCATCCGAACTAAAGGATGCTGTATTTACATAATTCGTATGCCCCACCGGCAACATTAATCTCGGTTGCTGCTGGGCGTGAGTAAGAACACATGTCAATGAAAGATATATATATAATAAAATCTTCAGCATTTTCATATTTAAAACAAGAAAATATTTACGTTATTAAAATCCCCAATCCACTTCCATGGTCTCCTGGCGTGATGTGGGTTTTTGATTCCCATTGGTTATTTCAGATACTCGTTGCTCGGCATACTGCTTCAACTGATTCACGGTTAGCTTGTTTTTGTCCTTTGCATTTTGAGTGAGATATTCTATGATGCTGTAGGTAAAGGCTCCGTTTTTAATAGGTTGCCCTTTCACCAATACCCTGTCTCCTTCAAACGCACTCTGTTTTCCGCCTGCTGCTGAAATAACCGTAGTACCGGTTTGATTATTTACATTCACAAACAACTCCAGCATCGACTCAAAACTGCTCTTTTCTACTCCTGAAGAATCTGAATCGATCTTAATCCCTTTCGTTCCCGTATTCGATGCTACATTATTTTGATTACTTAATTTTTTATTTACTGCTGTTTCGTTCTCTCCGCTATTACATGCATCTAATAATAAAAGCTTCTTTCTCGCAGGTATACTGTCTAATAACCCAAGTAAATCCTCATATGCCAACCCTTTTATCTCCGGGCTATCAAAATCTACATTGTGCATGGCCAGGTAAAAATTGTTGTTATTATCCAATAATCCATGTGAACTGCAGGAAATAATAACCTTGTCTTGTTCAGTTGTTTGTTTGAGAAGCTCTTTTAATTTCAGCACATTTTCCTTTGTAACATCTTTGTTCTTAAGAATTGTAGTTTTGGTATTACTCGATTTTGCAAGTAAACTGCCCAGGTCATTCACATCTTTTACGCAGTATTGTAAATTAAAGTTTGAAGTAGTAAAACTATCCACTCCAATACCAATGTAATAAGTATTAGATACAACTGGTTTTACAGGCTGATACTGTACATACAAAGGGTATTTGAAACTCTCCAGACCAAGATCATTCATCACAGATACCTGAATTTTATTGTTGCGCTCAGAAAGCTGGATTTCAATGTCTTTCTCAAATTGCTTAATATTACCCGATATAGGTATGCCACCTGAGCCATAAACCGGAACTTCATTCACAAATACATTGTAGCGACGAAGTGTATGTTTAGAGTCGGAAGCTTTCAAGCGAAAATTGAGTTTTCCTGAACTGTTGTTGAAATCGATATTCTCAGCATTGACAATCTCCGCTTCAGGTACTTCAATCTTATTGTTTGAGGCGCTTGTATCAATCCCGAGTCTGTTCATGCGTTTTACCCACGCATCTTTATATTGTTTTATCAACTCTAAATCGGGGCCACCGGCAAAATATTTACCGATGCTGTCTAAAACGATATCGGGCCTGTTATAGATTGGATCAAGCTGATCGAAGCCGATAACTTTTAAATCGGGAGTAACATAATGCAGCATCTTACTCGCCTCTTTGGAGCACATGTAGTAGGGAGAGTTGGGGAGTTTGATAATATAATCAGTTTCCTTGAAATTGTAAAGAAAAAACAAGGGTGTTTGCGTATAAATATCGTAAAAATAAATAGCACCGTTTATATGGCCAATACTCAAAATATGATTGTTCAATCGACTTGATAGTGAAGTAATTGGATATTCAGTTGTAAATAATTTTTTTGGGGGGTGGTTTATGTTCGATAATTCATAAACTGCTCCTGTAATGGACGCTAAAAATATTTTATTTTCAGCTTCGTCGAAATTTGATGACATTATATAAGAATCGAAGGCTTTACTGGTTATTGTACCACTTAAATAATCAATCTGAAATATTTCTAAATCTCCTACAGCAAAAATCTGATTCTGTGTTTGATTTACGTAGATATTATTTATGAAATCATCTGTAAGTTGATGATAATAGATTTGTTTATGACTAGCCAAATCATATATATACACACTTCCTTCAGATGAGCCTAAAAATAAAATATTGTCGTTCTTAGAAAAAGTAGCACATGAAATTTGATCATAACCAAGATCAATAAAAAATGAATCTAATAGTTTGCCATTATCTGAATTATAAAGTCTTATCTTTTTATCGTTACTAATAGCATAAATTAAACTACCAGATTGGTTATACCCTGCTTTATATATTGATGATTTCGAGTAGATAATTTCATAAAGTCTATTTTTATTGCTATAGTCGTAAGATATAACCTTTGAATGACCATATAGAATATATTGTTTCTTTGTTAAGCTTATTTCTGAGTTAAATAAATCTTTTGAAAAAATCGCTGAATCTAATATTTCTATTTTGATATTTTTATAATCAAATAGTCTGATGTTATTTAGAGCAATTCCGATTGATAAATTGCTTTTATTATCAAAATCAATCAATGACTTAATAGCTTTTGCGTCTGAGCTGAGAGATTTAATTATTTTGCCTGAGTTCGACTCTATCAACCAAGAACTACCAAATTTATCACCTGCACTTAAATACATTCTTTTAGGTATATATAAAACTCTTTCAATGTTATAGTTAGATATTTTATTTAAAAAATTAATTTTCCTTTGAATGATATCTATTTCAATAACAGATCCACCCTCTATAGCCACACCACATTTATTTTCATTATTGTCTATAGCTATATCTAGACCCCACCCAGGCAGCTTCAACTCATAAATTTGATTTTGAATGCTGCTATTTGAATAAATTCTTAAATATTTATCTGCCGTGGCAGTTACTAACAATTTTCCGCTTCTACTAATTGCATATGACATTATTCCAAATGAATTAGAAATGCACCTCTTAGATGTGCGTATTTCGGTATCTATATTTAATTCAATAATGCAGCTATCATTCTGCGTAAAATAGATATTATTCATTTCATCAGTTTGCTTGACTGATCTTGACAAATAATTACTATGATTACCGGTATATATACATTTCCAGTTATCTATATCCCATACTTTAAAGATGCCATCTCTAGAAAAAGTAACTGATCGCTTTTTGTTCTTACTTAAAACCAAATCAATTACTTCGGCATTGTGAATTCTAATTTTCTTCTTAATATTTCCTGAAACGATATCCCATATAATAAGATTCTTGTCATCTGATATAGAAATTATTTCATTTGTAGATGTACTAAAGATCGCTTTATTAACACTTCCGGAATGACCCTTTAAAATGCGAAGAGGCAACGACTTATAAAAACTCCAAATGCAGATATTATTATCGTCTGAATATGTAAGAAAATGATTATTTATTGTATCAATAATAATACCATTAATTCTCTTTTGATGTGCTTCAAAATTTCTAATCAATTTTCCGGATGCTATATCCCACATTTTTGCAGTGTTATCATCAGAAATTGTAAACAGATATTTATTATCAACGGTGCACTCAATACCATTTATTTGACTACCATGACCTATAGGTAATACTAGTCTTAAACTATCCTTTAAACTATCGTTCTGAGCTTTAAGGTTTTTAAAAAAAAGTAGCCCAAAAATTAAAAAGAAATATCTCACACGTTAAATTTATTAAAATTCAAATTTAGTATAACAGTAAAGAAAAGAATGCTGAGTGACAACACTATCTCACCAAAACAAAACCCGCCCATTTCTCCGGCTCTGTTGGATATTTATTGCGCATTTCTTTCTGTGCTTTTTCAAAAGAAATAACAGGATTTAAGGTTTTAGTAAGGTCGGAATAAAAAAGTGTCATCAGCTCCATGGTTTCTTTGTCGGGCACAGACCATAAAGAGACTATAAGCTGCTCCACTCCTGCCAACTTAAATCCACGCTTCAGTCCAAATGTACCTTCAGAACCTTCAATTTTACCTAAACCGGTTTCACATGCTGAGAGAACGACGAGTTTGGTTTTTTGGAGGTTGAGTTGAGATACTTCCAAAGCTGTTAAAATACCATTTTGCTCTGCTCCTAATTTAGAAAGAGTGTCGCTTCCTGTCCACGCCCAGTTACCACCAGCTAGAATAAGACCGCTGCGTACCATCGGGTTATTGCTGTAACGATAACTGTAGCGTAAAGATTTCTTATTTATCGTCGTATCTTTTGAATCATATTCCGGAAATGCATATCCATGGGTAGCAAGGTGAATTATACCCACGGCATCTTTCCCTTCGATCTTTACAATATTTTCCTCAGTAGCATCATTATACTCTATAATTTTGGATTGCCATGTAACATCAGTTATCTTTTGATTAATTTGTTCTACTTCTATTTTTGTTCCTTCGAGATAATTTAACTTTCCAGAAGCGGATGCACTGCTTCTATTAGCATTTTTATCTTTTTTATTCTTTTGTGCTGTAGAATAAATACCAGGCAAATAATCGTAGTTCACTCCACCAATTATTGCTATGGTAGTACGAACTGGCTCTTTTGCTTTTTGTTTTAACCCCATGGCTAAATATCGCGTAGAAGTTAATTGATGCATGGTATATCGATCCATCAGGTATATAGCATTGTCTTCAGTATTTGCTCTCTCATTTTCTAAAATCACCCCTCGCTTATCTGTTTTAGCGGCTATTACTTCATCTCCTTTTCCACTAGGTGCATAAATTGCATGAAAGGGCACATTATACAGTTCACCCGTTGGTGCATAGTAAATTGTCTTAACGTCTTTCAGAATATCTTCAAGGGGCTGCCAAATAAGCGTATAATATGCACTATATCCCATTTTGGGAGTGATTGCCTTCAAATCTTTTTCCCGGCAAAGCTTGACAAGCGATGGAATTTTATCTGCTTTTTTTAATACTAAAGCATTATAGTAATACATCGAATCGTCTTCATTTTTATATCGAATAAACTCAATTGCTACTTCAGATTCATCCAGATTGCGCTGTACCTGATCCCAGGTAATGGTAAGATTTTTCTTTTGCTGGGCATACTCCGGCCAACTTATGGTTAAACGTTTGTCTAGCGAATCAACTTCACTTCGCAATTTTTCCATTTTTTCTTTCTCTGCAGAACCATCCGATTCCATTTTACTCAGTAAGCGTTTTCGATAGCTCAGTTCTTCTCTGAGTTCATCTACTTCTCGGTAATATTTTTCACTTGATATTTTTGCTTCCAGCATTTTACTTTTAGTAAACAATGCCGAATTAAAATTCAAACCTGCTACATCAGTTACTTTTTCAAAGGATTCATTTGCAAACCATGACAAATTATCATAAAATGACACTACTTTTTTCCAATAAGAATCCTTTTGATTATCGTTTAGCCATTCAAAATTATCCGCTATCTCCTTAGTATTTTTTGAAAAGTTATTTCCGAGAATATCATATGCTTCTTGTTCTCGGGAAGTTTTTAAAAATAAGAATGCTAAATTGGTTAAACCAGATATGTAATACGGATTATTTTCGTTAAATGACTTTTTTGTAATCCCCAAAGACTGCATGTAATACGATTCTGCAGCTTTAAAATCACCTATTTTATAAAATAAACATCCGAGATTATTTAAACTATGTGCATAATCAGGATGCTCTTGCCCAAGAACTTTCTTCCTTATATCCAAGGCCTGCTTGTATAGGAATTCAGCGGCTTTATAATCACCCATATCATAGTACAAAACGCCAAGATTTGTCAAATTTAATGCATAATCAGGATGGGTTTCGCCTAGCGCCTTCATATTAATCTCCAAAGACTGCTTGTAATAAGATTCAGCGGCTTTATAATCACCCATATCATTGTACAAAACGCCAAGATTCATTAAACTTGAAGCATAATCAGGATGCTCTTGCCCAAGAACTTTCTTCCTTATATCCAAGGCCTGCTTGTAATATGGTTCGGCGGCTTTATAGTCACCCATATCAAAGTACAAAATGCCAAGATTATTTAAACTAGATGCATAATCAGGATGTTCTTGCCCAAGAACTTTCTTCCTTATATCCAAGGCCTGCTTGTATAGGAGTTCTGCGGATTGATAATCGCACTTATTATAAAACAAGACTCCAAGATTACTTAAATCAGATGCATAATCAGGATGGGTTTCCCCAAGCGCCTTCTTTTTAATCTCCAAAGACTGCCTGTAATACGGTTCAGCGGCTTTATAATCACCCATATTAGAGTACAAAGCGCCAAGACTCATTAAACTAGAAGCATAGTCAGGATGGGTTTCCCCAAGCGCCTTCTTTTTAATCTCCAAAGACTGCCTGTAATACGGTTCAGCGGCTTTATAATCGCCCATTTTACAAAAGAAAGCACCAAGATTTGTCAAATTTAATGCATAATCAGGATGGGTTTCGCCTAGCGCCTTCATATTAATCTCCAAAGACTGCTTGTAATAAGATTCAGCGGCTTTATAATCACCCATATCATAGTATAAAACGCCAAGATTTGTCAATTCAGTTGCATAATCAGGATGGGTTTCGCCTAGTACCTTCTTTCTAATCTCTAAAGCCTGCTTGTAATAAGATTCAGCGGCTTTATAGTTTCCCATATCAGAGTACAAAATGCCAAAATTTGTCAAATTAGATGCATAATCAGGATGGGTTTCCCCAAGCGCCTTCTTTATAATCTCTATTGCCTGTTTATAAAAA
>Ga0315902_10002797_pt1 | contig 26716 bp, 17 predicted proteins | sample LakEriMetagenome_9_FD_203523 | JGI IMG/M metagenome (GOLD analysis project Ga0315902, IMG submission 203523) | Freshwater fungal communities from buoy surface, Lake Erie, Ohio, United States - Buoy 12 MA117 | ecosystem: Environmental > Aquatic > Freshwater > Lake > Lake biofilm | place: USA... | reverse complement strand
CCACGGAGGCAATCTGCACACGGTCCAGACTGCCGATGGCCAAAGGCGAGAGGCCCGCGATGCGCGAGCCCAGCGCGACCAGCTGCACGCCCGTCAGGCCATCGACTTGCGTCGGGCTGAGCACGCCGATCTGCGAAGACGTCAGCGCGCCCACCTGGGCGGTGGTGAGGCTGCCGATGCCCGCGGTGGTAATGGCCGAGACCTGCGCGTTGTCCAGGCTGGCAATGGCGGCAGGCGACAGTCCCGACACCTTGGCACCCAGGGCCCCGATCTGCTCCGGCGACAGGGCATCCACCTGAGCTGCGTTCAGGCCGCCCAGCGCAGCCGCCGGCACACCCGACAAATCATTGCCCAGCACCGCCAGTTGAGAGGGACTCAAGGCCGTGACCTGGGCGGCGGTGACGTTGTTCAGTTGCGCAGCGACCAGTCCGATCAGCTGCGCGTTGCTCAGGGCGCTCAGGCTGGCCGAGGCCATCTGGCGTGCATCAAGGCTGGCCAAGGCGCTGTCGCTCAGGACAGCGATCCGTGCGCCCAGAGCCGTCACTTGCGCTGTCGTCAAGCCGTCCACCTGCGAGGCGGTGAGCGCGGACAGATTCTGGGATGTGATGGCGTTGAGCTGTGCGGTGTCCAGGCTGGCCACTGCGCTGACGTGCAACGAGCCGACCTTGACACCGAGCGCCGCAATCTGCGCCGGTGACATCGCGTCAATGTGCGTTGCGTTCAGGCCCGCCACCGCCTGCGGTGGCAGACCCGCCACCGCCGCGCCCAGCGCCGCCAAGCGGTCGGTCGTGATCGGCCATTGCACGTTGAAGGTGCCCGTGATCTGCGCAAACGGCACCTCGGCCAGCGCCTCAGCGCTGATGGACGCCATCTGCGCCACGCTGAAGGTGCTCAGGAAACCCCAGTAGCTGGGCCCGATCGCTGCCAGCTGCGAGGCATTGAGGCTGGCGACCGCGGCATTGCTCAGGCTCGCCGCCAGCGGCGACAGCGCCGCCGCTTGCGCCGTCGTCAACGCGTCGATCTGCGCCGCATCCAGGCTGGCCACCGCCGCCGGTGCCAGCGAACCGATCTTGGTGCCCAGCGCGCCGATCTGCGCCGGCGTGAGTGCGTCAATCTGGCGCGCATCTAGGCTGGCCACCGCCGCGGTGTTGAAGCCCCCAATTTTGTCGCCCAGCGCTGTCAGCTGCGGCCCGCTCAGGCAGTCCACCTGCGCTGCGGTCAACGCGCCCAGTTGCGTCGGCGTGAAGGCCTGGATCTGAGTCGGTGTGATCGCAGCCAGTTGTGCGGCGTCCAGGCTCGCCACTGCGCTGGCGTTGAGCGAGCCGATCTTGGCGCCCAGCGCGACGATCTGCGCGGCAGACATCGCATCGATATGCCCGGCACTGATCCCAGCCACCGCCTGTGCAGAGAAACCCGACACCGCCGTGCCCAGCGCCGCCATGCGATCGGCCGTGATCGGCCACTGCACGTTGAAGGTGCCGCTGACCTGCGCCGCCGGCACCTCGGCCAGCGCCTCGGCGCTGATGAACGCCATCTGCGACACGTTGAAGGTGGTCAGGAAGCCCCAGTAGTTGGGTCCGATCGCCGCCAGCTGTGACGCGTTCAAGCTGGCGACCGCGGCATTGCTCAGGCTCGCCGCCAGCGGCGAGAGCGCCGCCGCCTGCGCCGTCGTCAACGCGTCGATCTGCGCTGCATCCAAGCTGGCCACCGCCGCCGGTGCCAGCGAACCGATCTTGGTGCCCAGCGCGCCGATCTGCGCCGGCGTGAGTGCGTCAATCTGGCGCGCATCCAGGCTGGCCACCGCCGCGGTGTTGAAGCCCCCCATCTTGTCGCCCATCGCCTTCAGCTGCGGCCCGCTCAGGCAGTCCACCTGCGCTGCGGTCAACGCGCCCAGCTGCGTCGGCGTGAAGGCCTGGATCTGGGTCGGCGTGATCGCAGCCAGTTGTGCAGCGTCCAGGCTGGCGACTGCGCTGACGTGCAGCGAGCCGACCTTGACACCGAGCGCCGCAATCTGCGCCGGTGACATCGCGTCGATGTGCGTTGCGTTCAGGCCCGCCACCGCCTGCGGCGGCAGACCCGCCACCGCCGCGCCCAGCGCCGCCAAGCGGTCGGTCGTGATCGGCCATTGCACGTTGAAGGTGCCCGTGATCTGCGCAAACGGCACCTCGGCCAGCGCCTCGGCGCTGATGGACGCCATCTGCGCCACGCTGAAGGTGCTCAGGAAGCCCCAGTAGTTGGGCCCGATGGCTGCCAGCTGCGAGGCATTGAGGCTGGCCACCGCGGCATTGCTCAGGCTCGCCGCCAGCGGCGACAGCGCCGCCGCCTGCGCCGTCGTCAACGCGTCGATCTGCGCCGCATCCAGGCTGGCCACCGCCGCCGGTGCCAGCGAACCGATCTTGGTGCCCAGCGCGCCGATCTGCGCCGGTGTGAGTGCGTCAATCTGGCGCGCATCCAGGCTGGCCACCGCCGCCGGCTGCAGGGCCCCGACCTTGTCGCCCAGCGCCGCGCACTGCTCAGGGGAGATCGCGTCAATATGGGCCGAGTTCAGGCCAGCCACCGCCGCCGGGGACAAACCGGCCACCGCCGGACCGAGTGCCGCGAGGTGGCTGGCCGACATCGGAAAGCACACGTTGTGGATCCCACCCACGTGGCCCGCCGTCACATTGGCCAGCTGCGACGCACTCAGCGACGACACCTGTGCGACCGTGAACGTGCTGAGGAAGCCGTTGTAGGCGCTGCCCATCGCCGACAGTTGCGACGGATCCAGGCTCGCCACTGCCGAGCCGCTCAATTGCGCAGCGCGCGGGCTGAGGGCTGCGGCTTGCGCCACAGTCAGGCCATCGATCTGGGTGCCATCGAGGCTGGCCAGAGCGGCGTTGCTCAGTGCCCCGACACGCAGACCCAAGGACGCAACCTGCCCCGGGGTCAGGCCGTCGACCTGCGTGGGACTGAGCAGGGCGATACGGTCATTGCCCAGGCCCAGCAAGGCGTTGAACTGCGTCGGGTTCATCGCGGCAATGCCCGTGGAGGTCACCCCCATGAACTGGGCGGCATCCAGACTGGCGACCGCCGCTGGCGTCATTGCGCCAACCTTGGAACCAAGCGCTGCCACCTGAGCCGGCGTCAACCCGTCGACCTGGGTCGCCGTGAGCGCGCTGACCGTCGAGCTCGACAGGCCCGCCACATCCGTCCCCAGCGCCGTCACCTGCGACGGAGACAAAACCGCCAGCTGCGTCGGGACGATCTGCCCCATTTGCGCCGAGGTCAACGCGCCCAGCTGTGTCGTATCCAGGCTGGCTACCGCTGCGGGGCTCAGCGCACCCACGCGCTCGCCCAGCGCCACCACCTGCGCCGCAGACAGCGCATCGACCTGCGCGGCACTCAATGCATTCACGGCGGCAGGAGACAGGCCCGAGACATCAGTGCCCAGCGCAGCGACCTGCGCCCCCGACAGCGCCGCCACCTGCGCTGGCAACACGCCGGCCAGCTGTCCGGCCGTGAGCGCACCCAATTGCTCGGCGTTGTAGCTGGCCAGATTGACCGAGGCCAGCGTGGTGTCAACGGGCGCGGCCGGTGTCAGCACCACAGGGGCCGCGTCCGGCGCGGCCTGTGCAGCGGCATCAGCCACAGCCATTGCACCGATGTTGGCCTCGTCCTCGGGCCTGCGCTGCGCCTGCAAGCCTCCGACCACCTTGTCCAGAGCGTCCAGCGGAATCTCAGCGGGCGAAACAGGCACTTTGGCCTTGTCGTTCTTCTTGCTTCCAGCCATGGCGTAATCCTCTGATGCGGCTCGATCGATGAGCCGATTGATCCTACCTAAACTCAATGTCTTTTACTAAGTCGCATATCCTTTTGAGCTGATACTTGTTTGAGTCTTTTTGTTTGCGGGTTTTGCCCTTATTGCGACATATCCACTTAGGTGAATCGCCGCACTAACATCGAGGTCCTCTGTTCGAGTGATGGTTGGGAATTCGTTTTATTCACACGGCAACGACCGGATTGTTCAAACTTTTTGTGTTTGCATCGACCATGACTTCCTTGAAGCCTCGGCGCACTCGTACGGGCCACCTCCTGGCGGCGCTGTACCTCCTGCTCGCCAACGGCGTTTGCCTGGCCGCTGCCGGCACCATCGAAGTGGTCGTCGGCACTGCACGCGTGTTCCAGCATCACGGCCAAGAGCGCCCTGCCATTCGCGGCGATCAGCTGTATGAGGGCGAGACCGTCGTCACCGGCAGCCAAGCCAACGTGAAGCTACGCATGCTCGACGAGGCTGCGGTGTGGATCCGCCCCGACACCCGCTTCAGGATCGAGAAATACCGCTCCAGCAAGCACGGCTCGGCCAACGACGAGGCACGCCTGCACCTGGTCAGTGGAAGCATTCGCCAATTGACCGGCTCCATTGGCAAGGTCTCGACCGCCGACTACCGGCTCACCACGCCCAACGCCACCATCGGTATCCGCGGCACTGAATTCGATGCTGTCTTCGTCACCGCGCAAGCCGCCACCGCGCTCAACACGCCTGCCGGCACCTACAACCGCGTCTACGCAGGCACAACGGCTCTCAGTGGGGGCGGCGGTCCGGTCATCATTCTGAACACCGGGCAAGCCGGCTTCATCGGGCTCACGCCCAACGCGCAGCCGCAGACGCTGCCCACCATCCCGCCCTTCCTGAACACCACCACGACCAGCGGCGCGCCCGCACCGACCGCGCGCAACCTGCAGGTCTCTGTGCGCTTTGGTGAGCCCGCAAGCGGCAACGTCGTCTCCACGCAGCGCCCAGGGGGCGGGGGCAACGCGGAGCAGCAGGTGCGTGTGCTCGAGGGTGCGCGCGCTTCGATGGCCTTCGTGCAAGGAACGTCCTCGCAGACTCTGATGGAAGTGGTCGCCACCGTGAGTGGCAACACCGCCACCGTGCAATTGGCGACCCAGACCCAGTCGGCCGGCCGCAGCGGTCAGGACAGCCAGGGCACACGCACCGCCACCACCCTGCGCGTCACACTGGGCGAATGGACCGAGGTCAGCGGCCAGGGCCCCTGGAGCAGCTCGGGCAACAGCGTGATTGCCACCGGCCGGCCCACCCAGCCCCCGCGCGTCTACCTGCGGGTCGACGAGGTCGGACGCTAAGGTCTGACGCCGCATGAACAAGCGGACCTGGCGGATGCTGGTGGGGGCGGCCCTGATCGCCGTCCTCACGGGTCATGCAGCCGGCTGGTTGGCGCTGCCCCTGCTGCCGCGCCTCGAGGCCTGGCTGTATGACGCGCGTGTGCGGGCTACCGCCCCGACCCCTGTGGATCCGCGCATCGTCATCGTCGACATCGACGAAAAAAGTCTGCGCGAAAAAGACCAGGGGGGCGAAGGTCGGTGGCCCTGGCGACGCGACCGGCTGGCACAGCTGGTCACCGACTTGTTCGACACGTATGGCGTCTCGCTGGTGGCTCTGGACATCATCCTGTCCGAGCGCGATGAGGGATCAGACCTTGAAGTGCTGGAGCGGCTCGCGCACGAGGACCTGAAGGCCCAGCCCGGCCTCGCGCAGGCTTTGGCGCGGCTACGGTCATCCGCGTCCCCAGACCAGCAACTGGCCCAAGCCCTGACCAAGGGACCCGTGGTGCTGGGCTATGCGTTCCACAATGACCAGCCCGCAGCGCACACCCGCCTGCCGCCTGGCCTGTCGGCCCAGGACTTGGGCCTCGCGGCCCTGCCTGCGCAGTCCTACCCGGGCTACGCTGGGCTGCTACCGACGCTGCAGTCTCAGGCTGTAGCGGCCGGCCATCTCAACCCGCTGCGCGACGCCGACGGCATCACGCGTCGCGTGCCCCTGCTGGTCGAACACGGCGGACGCTACTACCCCGCGCTCTCGCTGGCCGTGCTCCAGGCTGTCGCCGGCGAGCCGGTTCTCAACGCCGTTACCGCGCGCTATGGGGAGTCCGACCTGCGTGTCGAGCACCTGCGCGCGGGCCCGATCACCGTGCCGGTGGACGGCGCGCTCAATGCGCTGGTGCCCTTTCGCGCCACAGCACGCAGCTTCCACTATGTATCGGCGGTCGACGTGCTGCAGCGACGCGTCGCCGTCGACGCCCTCAAGGGTCGTATCGTCCTGGTGGGCACATCTGCCGCAGGTCTGGCCGACCTGGTCGCCACGCCCGTGGGAGCGAGCTTTCCGGGCGTGGAGATCCATGCCAACCTCATCACAGGCATGCTCGATGGGCGCATCGCCCACGCCCCCGCCTACGCACCGGGCACACAAGTGGCATTGGTGCTGGCGCTCGGCCTGCTGATGCTGTGGGTTGGCGATCGGCTGCGGCCTGCGCCGGCCTTGGCCGTGTTCGCGCTGGCGGGCTTGGCCACCGTAGGCCTGAACCTTGCCCTCCTGACGCAGTGGCAGCTGATGCTGCCACTGGCAGCGCCCCTGGCTTGCCTGGCCAGCCTCTTCGTGTTCCAAACGAGCTTTGGCTTCCTGGTCGAATCCCGCGGCAAGCGCCAGATCGCCGCTCTCTTCGCCCACTACGTGCCGCCCGAACTGGTCGACCGCATGGCGCAGGACCCCGCATCCTTCACCATGGCGCCGCAGGAGCGCAAACTGACCGTGCTCTTTGCCGACGTGCGCGATTTCACCTCGATCTCCGAGCGTCTGAGCCCGCAGGACCTGGCTGATTTGATCAACGCCTATCTCACCACCATGAGCGAGGTGATCCGCCAACAGCACCAGGGCACGTTGGACAAGTACATCGGCGATGCAGTGATGGCCTTTTGGGGCGCACCGGTCGACACCCCCAACCACGCCCGCGACGCGGTGCGGGCCGCCTGCGACATGCAACGCGCCCTGGCGGGCCTCAATGCCACCTGCCGCGCGCGGGGCTGGCCGATGCTGCGCGTGGGCATTGGCGTCAACACCGGGCGCATGCGCGTGGGCGACATGGGCTCCAAGCTGCGGCGCGCCTACACGGTCATGGGCGATGCGGTCAACCTGGCCTCGCGCCTGGAGGGACTGACCAAAGCCTACGGTGTGGAAATCTTGATCGGACAGGATACGCGTGATGCGCTGGACGGATGGACCTGCCGTGAAGTGGACCGCGTGCGGGTCAAAGGCAAGGACCAGGCGGTGGCGATCTTCGAGCCGCTGGGGCCCTCAGACGACATCGACCCCGAACAACAGGCGCAACTGGCGCAGTGGCATCAGGTGCTGGCGGCCTATCGCAGCCGCGACTGGACGCGCGCTCTGGACCTGCTGGCCCCGCTGACACAGGTCTGCCCTGAGCGCTTGCTCTACGCGGTGTACGACCAGCGCCTGCGCGCCTTTCGCGATTCGCCACCTCCCGCCGACTGGGACGGCACGACGCGCGTGGGCGTCTGAAGTCGACGCTCAGCGCACCGTCTTGGCGTCCTGCCCGAACAGGATGGCGTGCGCGTTCGCATCCACCGTCGGCGCCTGATTGATGGTGGCGGCCAGGGCATAAGCACGCAGCGTCGCCGGACGCTGGGCGATGCGCGCGAACCACGCGGACAGCGCCGGAAACTGCGCCAAGTCCTGGCGCTGACGCTCGTGGGGCACGATCCAGGGGTAGCAGGCCATGTCGGCGATGGTGTAGTCATCGCCACAAATGAAGGCGCGCCCATCGGACAGTTGCTTGTTCAAGACGCCATACAAGCGCGCCGTCTCTTTGACGTAGCGATCCATGGCATACGGAATTTTCTCGGGTGCGTACTGCACGAAGTGATGGTTCTGACCCGCCATCGGGCCCAGCCCTCCCATCTGCCAGAACAGCCACTGCAGGCACGCCTGGCGCCCGCGCAGGTCTTGGGGGATGAACTGACGCAGCTTGTCGGCCAGATACAGCAAGATGGCCCCTGACTCGAACAACGACAGGGGCGCACCGCCGTCTGCGGGTGCGTGGTCCACGATGGCCGGGATGCGGTTGTTGGGGGCGATCTTCAGAAAGGCCGGCTCAAACTGCTCGCCCTTGCTGATGTTCACAGGCTTGACCGTGTAGGGCAGCCCCGCCTCTTCCAAGAGCAGCGTGATTTTGTGGCCGTTCGGCGTCGTCCAGTAATGCAGGTCGATCATGGGCCGGATCTTAGCGGCGCGGCTTGCTCCGCTCGGACGATTCCCGCACGCATTCCAAACTTGCAGGCGTGAACTTCACCTGCTGGTAGGTGTAGCGGTCAAACGACTTGAGCGCGTCCAGAGACGCCGTATCCGATTGGTAGAAGGCGGCGACGCTCCAGCCACTGCGCAGGCCGTCCAGGCGCGCAGTCAGAGCCGAGACGGCTTGGGAATCGATCGTCTTTCCGGTGGCCTGTCCGAGCTTGCGCAGTTCGTCGGGCAGGGTCGCGTCCCATGCGAGGGCCGTCTGGGCCCGGGTGACCGCGCCGTCATTGCCAGAGGACTGCTGCTCGGAGCGGCTGACCTTCAGGCGCGAGCCCGTGCTCGCCTGGGTGCTGGCGACAGACGCAGACGCAGACGCTGGTGCGGTGGCCTTGGACAGGGTCTGCGTGACCGAACTAGCCCCTGCCGCCTGCGCGCGCTCACGCGCACGCTCGGAGACAGCGTCGGCAAATTCGCACACAGCGCCAAACTGGGCGCGAACAGCAGCAAGTGCATCGCCTTTGAGTTCAACGGCCTTGCCATCGAGCTGCAGCTCGGTCACCTCGCGTGGCTTGGGTTTGCCGCAGGCCACGAGGGCCATTGCGACGACGGGCAGGACGAGCCAATCACGTTTCATCATTTCACCAAGACCGCTCGCACCGAGCGGTTAAAGCGGGCCGTACGGGCCTGGGCGCTTGCCGTCGGAATCGGCAGACGCTCGATGCCGGCGCGCACCAGGTAATCAATGCGCTCCTTGGCCGAGGGGTGGGTGGAGGTGAGCAAGGCCATGCGCGGATCGCCGTGCGACATGCCATCGAGCTTCTCCAGCACCGCCAGGTGCGCCGACGGGTCGTAGCCGGCAATCGTCATGAGCTGCACGCCAATCAAGTCGGCCTCGTACTCAGTGCTCTTGTCCAGGCCGCGGGCATAGAGCACGGCACTGGCCTTGCTCAGGGCCGCGAAGTCCGCACCGTCCTTGCCCAGATCGGCCTGCAGGCCTTTCATGGCGGCCTCGGCATTGCGTTGGCGCACGATGGCCTGGTAGTGGTGTTGGCGCGTGACGTGCGCGATCTCGTGGGCCAGAACAGCCGCCAATTCGTCCTCGGACCCAATTTGCTTGAGCAGGCCCGAGGTGATCAGAACGAATCCGCCGGGCGCGGCAAAGGCGTTGACCGATTCGGTATCCAGCACGCCAAAGCGCCAGTTCTGCTTGGCATCGGTTTTGGAGGCAATCAGGCCGCCCACCAGGTTCACATAGCGTTGCAGCTCCTGTGACGCGTGCAGGGGCGCCGCGCCCATGATGCGGGCGACCGAGGCACGGCCTACCGCCTCTTCGTCGTTATTGGCGTGAGCCGGGCTGAGGGCCAGGCCCAGGGCGATCGCAGCGGCTGCGAGGGCGCGCATGCGGTAGGTGCGATTACATGTCGTCATCACCGGCCTTTTTCAGTCGACGCGGGCGGGGTGCGGAATCGGTCGTACCGCCTGCGGGGGCGGCATCCGAGCGGGTGGCGGCCGGCGGCGGTGCAGCCGCAGGCGCCTTCAGGAACATGGCCAGCTTGACCTCGCCCAGCCCGCCCTCTTGCGCGAACTGGGCGATCTGGCGCGCCTCGGGGCGTAGCGCGTTCAGGCGATCAATGGCCTTCTCGTCGCTGCGACCCTCGAGCAAGTCTTTGGCCGAGAGACCACGGGCTGCCGACGTGGCGACGATGTTGTTACCGCCCAGTCGACCGGTGTCGATGGCGGTGGGGCCAGTGGACGTGGCCAGCTTCACGGCAGAAATCTTCACCCAGCCCTTGGTCGCACCGGCTTCGACTTCGAGCCAGAAGCCCTGGCGCTTGACGACCTTGACCGCCGAACCGCCGCGGGCATTACCCACCACCTTGGCGGCGGCCTCGGGCGCGGCGAGCACCGGCGTGTCCTCATTGAAGGTCTGGGCCGAGGCCAGCGTGCTGAAACAAAGTACGGCGGCCCCCAAAAGGGCCTGGCGCAGCGTGGAGGCAAACATGGGTTTTCTCATTGCGGCTTGGACTGTGGAACCGGCGACAGCTCACGCGGAGTCAGCTCGCGCGGCGTCAATTCACGGGGGGTCAGGTCACGGGGCGTGAGTTCGCGCGGCGTGAGCTCGCGCGGGGTCAATTCTCGCTGACGGTCGGCGCCCTCCTGGGGCGCACCGGCCGGGGCGCCGGCGGCACTGGGGCTGGGGCTGGCAGGCGCGGGAGCTGCCACGGGTGCGGCGGAGGCACCGGCAGCCGGTGCAGATGCCGGCGAAGGCGCCGGCGCCGGGGACGCGGCAGCCGCAGGCGCGGCAGGCGGTGCCGCGACGAAGCTCACATTGTCCTTGCGCACCGACAGGCCGACGATGCGAAAGCCCTCGCAGCTCACGATCGGTGTGTAGGTCACCCCGCGCAGCTCCATCACCTGCGTGGGATCCTTGGCCAGCGCCTTGCGCAAGGCGTCCTTGAGCAACAGCGCGTCGGCCCGGTCGGTGGACGAGAGGCTGCGCCGCATCGTCACTTCATAGGTATCCGCTTTCGTCACGACCAGCGGATTGACCAGGCGCTCCAACGTCGCGGCATTGCAGCTTGCCGCCAGGCTCGCCGGGCTCACGGCCGCGAGCAGCCCCAGGGCCAGCAGCGACCTGGCGCCAGCGAACCGATCGCTCATCTCAGTCCAGACCGCCGCCGCGACGCTGGTAGATGTTTAGCGAGTTCGGGTTTTGCGTCACCGCGGGCGCGATGTTGCTGTTAGCAGGCGTGGGCGCAGCACCGCCCTGGCCACCGCCACCCGGGGTCGCAGCATTGGCCATGCCCGCTGCGTTCTGGCCGGCTGCGGCCTGCAGGCGGCAGGAGGTCTTGGCAATCGAGTACGCCATGTACTGGCCGGCAGCGGCCGACTCGGTGATGCCGTCTTCTTCGATGGCGACGCCCACCAGCAGGCGACGGGATTCGCTGGCGATCTGCGTGGTCAGCGTGGTCAGCGTGGTCGCCATGGCTTCAGTCGCCACGCCCTCCTTCGCCAATTCTTCACGCGTCTGGTTCATCGCCTCTTTGCCTGTCAGGTATTCGCTCATGAAATCGCTCATGGCCTTCTTGGCGCGCAGGTTGGCGATCGATTTGGCGGTCTGGATGCCACGGGCCGACTTGATGCCAATGGTCTCTTCAGCCTTGCAGCGAATCACGTCGCAGCCACGGGTCATGCTCGAGCGAATCTGGCAGCCATTGGGAAAACGCACCTCGACGCGGTCGTCACCGGCCACCTGCGGAGCGCGCATTTCTTTGGCGGCTGCGCCTTCGCTGGTGGTGATCTGGGCCGAGGCAGCTGCCGACAGCAAGGCCGTCGCGAGGGCCAGGGAGGTCTTGATCCAGGTGTTGGGTTTACCAGTCATTTGAGTTCTTTCCTCGAGAGTTGGGTGAAGAGGGTGAGCCAGTGCTCGGGGCGGGTGATTCGATGACGGTGGGCCGCACCAGCTGGCCCAGGTCGATGGGTTTGTCGGCGGCGCGGCGCACCACGATGCCGTTGGGGGACTGCAGCGGGCCGGCCGCGGGGCGATCCATCTGGGCCACCGAGATCATCGGCGTCGCATGCACGATCTTGGCCTCGCCCATGGGGATTTCGGTGAAGCCGCGCGATTCGCCGGTGGCCGGATCCTTCAGCGGCGCGCCAAAGCGAAACAGCTTGACCACATCGCCGACCTTGAAGCGCGAGTCGCCCGCGTCGATGGTGAGCATGTCGGCTTCGACGCCAATCACCAGGGGCGGGAAGGCGTACTCCAGGACGTCATTGCCCAAGGTGCGCCCCATCTGCATCGCGGCATTGCGCGCGCCCTCGGCGTTCACGCGTCGCGTCAGCGAGAAGCTGCCCTTGATCTGGCCCGAGGCGTAGTCAATGACACTGACCTCGACCACCATGCGGAAGGGACGCTGCGGATCGCCCGCGACGCTTTCCACCAGGGGGTTGACCACCACCAGGGCGTCGGCGGCGGCGCGCGCCTGCATGCGCACCAATTCTTCCACCGGCACGCGGCGTGACTCGATGATGCGGAACTCGCTCTCGGCCGCCGCGCTCTCGCGTCGGTCCAGGATGGCGAACTTGCGCGAGGCCACCAGCGACTCGGTCATGCCGCTAATCAGAGCGTCCAGCGGACTGCCAGGCAGCGCCGGCGCGCCGGCGTTCATGCGACCAGGCACGATCGCGAGCTTGAACCGTTTGAGTGCAGCACTGGCCTGATAGACCGCGATCTGCGCCGACACCGTGACCTGTACCGTGCCCTCGGGCTGCGCCCGCGTGCCCACCACGCGCCAGGACTTCACCACCCCGCGGGTGAGGCGGTTGATCCGCTCACGCAGCTCGGTGGTCACCTGCTCGGAGGCCTGGCCAGTGGAGTCGGTGCGCTGTTGCACCGTCTGGTTCATGGTCTGGCTGGCCGAAATGCGCTCGCCCGAGACCATCGAGACCGCGTTGATCACTGCAGCCTGGGTGGCCTCGGCCTCGTTCAGGCCCGAGCCAGTGGCCGTGACCGACACCGTACGCACGCCCTGAGCCTGCACACCAGCGGGTACGAACAGGGCCAGGGCAGCCAGGGCCAGGCTGGCGCTGGTCGCGATCGCGATCACGCGCGCACGCAAGCGCGCGAAGTCGGCGGCCACAGGCATGTGAGGCATGTTCATCAGCGGCCCAACTGGGTGCGCAGGATGTTGACGATCTTGTCGGAGGCGACGTCGGCCGATCGGGCCATCACCGCGCGGATCGCGTCGGTCTGGCTGGTGGCCGTGCCCTGGGCGCGGCCATCGGCCACTGCCACCGGCTCGGGCAGCAGGTCGGACACGTCATACATCTGCACGCGCACGATGGAGGATGCGAGATCGCGGCCGTCGGGGTTCTTGCCATAACCGTCCACGTCCACCGACGCGATGATCAGGTAGCGAATCTGAACCGAGCATTGCTGCAGCTTGGAGATGATGTCGCCCAGCATTTCATCGGGCAGCTTGGCCTCGGCCGACTCCGCAAACTTGTCGCCAAAGCCCGCCGAATTGGGCAGCTTGCAAGGCGCCACGGCCAGGCCATAAGGCGTGGCGCGGATGGTGTTCTGGGTCAGGGTCTGACCGATGCGGGTGGTCAGGTCGCTGGTGTTACCCGGCACGTACTCGATCGCATCGCGCTTAGCAGTGGTCGAGCCGCCGCGCTCACGGCGTGCTTCCGCAGTCACCATCGAGCCGCTGGCGGTGCTCTCCACGGTGGCCGAGCGCGTCGGGTTCACGGTCTGTTCGGCGTTGCGGCTCTCGCCGGTGGTGCCGGTGGAATTTCGGGTGATCTCGACGCGGCGCTCGTCAAAGCGCTTGATGCTGGACGCCTCACGGGCCAGGGCGAGGAACAACACGCGCTGACCGGCGGCGGCCGTCATGCGAGGCTGGGTGACACCGCCCGGTGCGGCACCGCCTGCGCCACCCGCGGTGCGGATGATCGAGTCAACCTGGCCCCATTGGATGGTGGCGCGGATACGCACCGTGTACTTGCGATCGGCCTCCTGGTGACGCTCGTCGGTCACCGTCACGTCGGTGATGATGGAATCGGCGCGCTCTTCGAAGGTCTTGCGCATGCCATTGACGACATCGGCCTTGGGACCGGTGACCCGCGACAGCGCGGTGTTCAGGGCGGCGGCCTTGGCAGCGGCCAGCGCACGGTCACGCACCGCCTGGTTCACACCGCCGGAGAACAGGCCACTGGGCACATCAACCGAAGCCGTGGCCTGCACGAACTTGTTCTGTTCGTAGGCATCGGACTGGGCCAGCGCCACGCCGTGGCAGGCCAGCCCTGTCAGGGCCAGAGCGGCCAGGGTGCACCAACGGCGCAGAGTTGAAAGGTTTGTTGTCATCGCAGGTTCTCCGCAGCTTTGTTAATGGCTTCGATCTGAGGCCTGACCTCGTCGAAGTTGACACCCACCGCGGCCAGCATGGCCTTGTCGCGGCGGCGGATGCCGTGAAAGAGGTTCGAGATCGCCTTCTCCAGCGCCGACTCGAAGAATTGAAAGTCGCGCGAGGGCGTGGAATCGTCGATCGAGAACAGGCGGTCGGTGTCGACCGAGGCCGTGCGTAGCGCGGCGATGGTCTTGTTGTCCAAATCGAGAAACTCAACCAACAGCCGAATGCCTCGGCGCACATACACAAAGCCCTGGCGCTGCACCGGTTGCACCTCGCGGCGCACCAGATCCACCGTGATGCGCACGCGCAGGTCGATCATGTCGGCCGGCGGCGGCTGCTGCGGCAGGTTGCCGTAGTCGGCCACCTGGAACTGGAAGCGATTGAGGGCATCGGTGTTGGCATAGGGCAGCACCCCGATGTCCAATCCGCTGCACAACTCGGAGCTGGCAATCACGCCCACCAGTTCGGCGGTCAGGAGGCGATCGATCCGGAACTGGCGCAGCGCGTCGGCTGCACCCGGCGCGATCTGCACCGGCAGCACACGCACGAAACGGTCGTTGTAGCCGTCCTTCCAATTCGCGAAGCGCTTGGTGCGGTTCACGAACATCGATCGGATGCTCGGGCCCGCGCCGGTGTGGAAGGTCTCCGCCACCTGGGCGGCAGCGCCCACCGACCAGCCCTCGACCTGATTGCGTTCCATGCGGCCGCCATCAAGGGCCTGCTTCAGATAGAAGGGAAACGCCCCCAGGATGCGCCAGAAGCCGTTGCCATCGAGGATGCTGATCAAACCCGTCGCACACACCAGGTAGTAGGCGTGAGCGAAGGTCGCGCCGTCTTCCATCGTGGTGGGCAGGGCGTTGACCATCTCGAAGTCGTAGACCAGCGACAGGCCGGTGGTCTCATCGCGCTGCAGCGACTGACTGCCCGTGAGAAAGCGCACGCCCACTGGGTTGTCTTCGCGGATGCCGGCGGCGACGCGCTGGGTGATCCAGGTCAGGGCCTGTGCATCGGTGAGTCGGCGCCCGTTCTTCTGGGCCACCTGCGACAGCACCGGGAACAACTGGCCGGAGGCCGCCGCCGAGGCGCTGGCGTTCAAGCCGGCGCCGAGCCACACCGGGGGCGTACCCGGCTTGGCACGGCCGGCGGTGGCCAACTGCGGCAAGGCCGACAGCAAGGTACCACCGGCCAGGAGCGAGACGACGTGTCGCCGTTGGGTCATGGCACCGGTCACTTCGCAGACATCATGTCGCCGAGCATCGACGTGGAGCTCTTGTCGTCTTCCTGCGTCGATACGTTGCGGGCGCGCGCAGCCTGCTGGAAGCTGTTGTAGGCACGGCAGGAGCGGATGGAGGCGGCATCCAGGTCTTGAAAGACGCGGGTGTACTTCATCGCACTGGCCATACCACCGCCTCCGAAGAGGGATCCGAACATCTCTTGGGCCAAGGCCTGGCGTGCGCGGGTCAAGCCCACCGCTGCACCACCCTGCAACTGGCGCACTTGGTTAAGTGCCGCAACTTCAGGCGCCTCGGCATTTTTCGCCGCAGCGGCCATCATGGACATGCGCTGCTGGATGGCGGGGTTAGGGATGAACTCGCCCTCGCGATTGCCCTGACCCGACTCTGTCTGCTTCAAGTTGGCTTGAAGATCACCGTAAGTGCGGGACATTTGCTGGGAATTGGAGATCACCTTGGCACCGATCTGCTCGGCGCGGGTCACCAGCTGCGTCGCCGCGGCGGCTGTACGGCCCGCTGGCGTGCTCACAAACTGTTGGCGATAGGTCCGCTGGTCGGCTTCCATCTGGTCTATGAGGGGCTTGAGGCTCCGCGCACCGGGGAGGTTCGAGGCAGCACGCGGGTGCTTGTCCAGGATGATCTTCAGCGTCTCGGGCAAGAGGCCTGCCGCATAGTAGTTCTCGGGATCCAGGGTCTTGATGGCCGGCTCCCGGGTTTTGTACTCCTGTTCGATGCTGCTGCATCGCTGATAGGCCAGGGCAGCCTGGCCAACGTCGATAGGCACACCGCCTTCGCCCGTCGCATGAAGTCGGGCCCAGAAACAGGCCGAGGTCAGATGCTCCAGGTGCTCCACCTCCTTAGCGAGCCTGACCCAAACATTGGGCTCTCTGCTGAGGGTGGGCGCCGCCCAATGCACCAGCACGAGGATGAAGCGAGCGTCCGAAGCAATCTGCGGATCGCTGCGGTTCTGAGTTTCGGCAATGATTTCCGCCATCAACTCGGGTTCAGGCCACGCCAAGAACGTCGAGAAAAGCGCGTTGCCACGCTTGGTCTCAAACGTACCGCTGAACATCTGCAGATTGGGGACCGATTCACTCTTGCGCGGGCGGCTAAATGCATTGAACGCCTCGTTGAAGAATTGCTCACCCCCCACCCTGAACTGCGACAGCAGCAGGCGCTCGACCTCGGCTGCGGGCCGCGACGTAGTGGCCACCATGTGCACATTGCAGATGTTCAAGCCCTGGGCCTGATCGTTGCGGCCGGCGCGCTGTCCACCCGGGGCTGGCATCGAGATACCAGGAAACCCCGGCGCAGCGCCTGCACCACCCGCGCCACCCGGCTGCGGAGGCACCATCTTCTGCATTTGCTGCAGCAATCGATCAAATTGAGCGTGCGCCGGCAGGGCGAAAACAACGCTGCAAGCAGCAGAAAAAAGTACCAAAGGCCTAGAAACAAGCGACTGGAAATAAGAGTAGCGAACCTTGGACTTCTTCATCGGTGATATTCCAAAACAAATGCCAATTTGATTTGTATCACACGACTACACTGAAAGGCTAATGACCCGCCGCATCGCCCGTTAAAGCGCTCGACGCACACGCACGTCCATGCCCAGATTCTTCAAGTCGTTGGCTGAGGGCCTCAAGGCCCTGTTCAAGCACCAGATCCCCGTTTTCTCTGCGCTGGCCATGCGCGGCGTCGACGTCAAAAACCTCGGCACCTCCTGGACCGCCCGCCTCTCGCGCGTCTGGGGCGGCAAGGTCTTGTTGGTGGTGGGTGTCGCGGCCAGCTTTTATGCGGTGTTTCTGTTTGCCACCGACAGCTTCACCCCGGACGCGCCGTCCAACGCGCACGACACCATCCTCAAAAACCGCTTCTCGGGCCCTGCGGCCTCGCGCGATGTCGTGATCGTCGACATCGACGAACGCTCTCTGGCGATGCTGGCCCCCGAGCACGGTCGCTGGCCCTGGCCCCGCAGCGTGCTGGCCGATGGCGCGCAGAAGCTCTCCGACCTGGGTGCGCGGGCGGTGCTGCTCAACGTCATTACCTCCGACCCCGACAAGGGCAACCCCGACAGCGACGCCGCACTGGACGTCACCGCGCAAATGAACCGCGCGATGGCCTTCCCCCTGGTTCGCCTGAACCCCGAGAACGACGCGCGCAGCCAGCTCAAGGCATCCGCCATTCCCGGCGCGCAGGTCCAGCCGGCGAATGCCGATGCGACGGTGGCGGCCATCCTGCCGATGTTCGGCTCCATGCAAGACCGCATGGGCGTGACCAACCAACGCACCGACAGCGATGGCGTGGTGCGCAAATACCCGCTGCTGTGGGTGGAAGACCGCTTCACCCTGCCCTCGGTGGTCGGCCGTACCCTGGAAGTGGGGGGCGTGGACATCAAGGCGCTGCCCAAAGAGTTCTCCTTGAATTGGCGTAACAAGAAGGGCCGCTACACGCGCATCTCGTTTGCCGACCTGCTGGCTGCGGATGCCAGCGACGCGCGCCTGCAAGGGATCAAGGGCGCGTTTGTGGTGATGGGTGTGTCGGCGCCCGGCATTGGCCCGACCAAGCCCACCTCGGTCACCGCCGTCGAAGACGACAACGAGATCCTGGCCACGGCCATCGACGATGCGGTGAACAAGACCTGGCTGCGCGTGATGCCGGCCTGGATCGCGCTCTTGATCAACCTGTCGGCGATCTGGATCCTGATTGCCATGGCGGTGGGTCGGCTCAAGGCGGGCGCGTTAACCAAGGTCTTCCTGCTGGCGCAATCGGGTCTGGGCACGGTCACCATGGTCTCGGCCAGCTACACCAACTACCTGATCGATCTGTCCGAGAGCATGTCCTTCGCGGGTGCGGTCTTCGTCGTGATCAAGACCATTCAGGGCCTGGACGACAGCTGGTCGCGTGCGCGGCCCGGGTTTCGCCGTGTCGACGCCAAGCGTTCCCATGAGGGCGCGCTGACCGTGATCAGCTTCGTCTCCGACGACGTGGCCGCCGAGGACATGCGCCAGCTACAACGCGACATCGAGGGCGTGGTCGGTGTGTCGCGGGTGGTCCGCATCGACGACCTCTTTGGTGGCGAGAGCATGCTCAAGTCCGCCTGCGATTCCGTGCGCTGTCTGCTGGTGTTCGCTGAACCCTCGCAGCAGGCGGCGGTCGACACCTTGCTCGAGGGCAAGCCTTTCAATGGCAAGCTACTGGTCGATGGCCACGAGCTGCAGGCTCCCTGGAACCCCAACGATCCGGCACTGGCCACCGAGTTGGCCCCGCTGGTGCTGCAAAGCAGCGCGCACCTGCTGCGCACTTCACGCGGCTAGCCGCCTTGACACGGGCGTGCCTCAGCGCCCCTGAAGAAAACGCCAGGCGCCCTCGCCCGCCACGCGCCCCGTGGCCATGCAGGCCGTGAGCAGATAGCCGCCGGTGGGCCCCTCCCAATCGAGCATCTCGCCCGCGCACCACACCCCGGGGCGGGCATTGAGCATCAGCGAGTCGTCTAGCGCCGACCAACGCACCCCCCCGGCGCTGCTGATCGCCTCGTCGATCGGGCGCGCCGCCGACAGGCGCACCGGCAGGGACTTGATCGCGGGCGCGAGTTGCGCCGCGTCGTGCAACACCTCACGCGTCAGCAGCTCGTGCAGCAAGCCCAGCTTGATGCCATCCAGACCGAGTCGGCTTTTCAGGTGGCTGGAGAGCGAACGCGCGCCGCGCGGATGCGCCACATCCGCCTGCACCCGCGCCAGCGTGCGATCGGGTAGCAAGTCCAGGTGAAACAGCGCCTGTCCGCTCGACGCGATCTGCTCGCGCAAGTCGGCCGACACCGCATAAATCAAACTGCCCTCGACGCCGGTGGCCGTCGCGACGAACTCGCCCTTGCGCACGACCCCTTCGAGCGCGATGGCCACGGACTTGAAAGGCTGGCCGGCGAAGCGAGAGGCAAAGTACGGCGTCCAGCCACCCACCACATCAAAGCCGCAGTTGGACGGCACCAGCGGCGCCACTTCCACGCCCGCCTCACGCAGCACCGGCTGCCAAGCGCCGTCAGACCCCAGTCGCGCCCAGCTCGCGCCCCCCAGGGCCAGCACCACGGCCGGCGCGTCAACGTCCACCGGGCCCTGCGGCCCCTGCATGCGCAGCGCACCCTGCTCGCTCCACCCCAGCCAGCGATGGCGCATGTGAAACACCACGCCCGCCGCCCGCAGGCGATGCAGCCAGGCGCGCAGCAAGGGGGCAGCCTTCATGTCCACAGGGAACACTCGGCCAGAGCTGCCCACAAAGGTCGGCACGCCCAGGCCCTGAGCCCAGGCGCGCATCGCCTCGGGCGAGAAAGCGCGCACCATGTCCTGCAGTCGTGGCTCGCTCGGTCGCAGACGCGTGACAAAGCGATCGAGCGGCTCGGCGTGCGTTAGGTTCAAGCCCCCACGACCCGCCAACAAAAACTTGCGGCCGGCCGAGGGCATGGCGTCATAGACATGCACCGCGACACCGTGCGAAGACAAGACCTCGGCGGCCATCAGACCGGCCGGGCCTGCGCCCACCACGGCGGCCTGCATCGGGCCCCTGCCCGCGCTCAATCGACCACCACCATTCGACCCTGCCCCGTGAGGAAAGCGAGCTTCACCGACGCGCCTGGGTGGGCGGCCGCGACCGCGCGGCGATAACGTTGCATCTGCGCGAGCAAGTCCGCATCACGCTCAGGTCGCGCGGCCGACTTGTAATCGAGCACCCACCAAACACCGCCCTCGCGCTGACGCACCAGCCGGTCCAGCCGCAGCAGCTGGCCCGCATGGTGGATCTCCACTTCGTTCTCCGCCCAGTCCACCGAGGCCGGGTCCCAGGCCCAGGCGCCTTCGCCGCGCAGGATGCGATCCGCCATCGCGGCCACATCCTCCAAGGCCTGACCGGTGAGGCGAAACTCGCGCGCCACCCGCTGGCGCAGGGCTGGCGGACACACCGACTCGCCCAGCGGCCAGCATTCCAGCAGGCGATGCAAGGCCTGACCGAATTGCGCATGGGCCTCGCTCTCCTGCGGCGGGGCCTGCTCGGACACCGGCGTCTCGCTCGGCCTCATCCCCTGCGGTACCACGTCCAGTCGGAGAGTCTCGTGATCCGCGCGCACGGCCTGCACGTCCCACGCCAATTCGTCCTCCGGAATCGCCTGACACAGCGACTGCAACCGCCGCCACCAACTGCCCTGCGCCGGCACATGCGGGGCCACGCTGGACACCACCAGCTCGCGGCGTGCGCGCGTCATCGCCACATACAGGCCATTGAGCTCCTCGCGCTGACGCGCCTGTTTCTCCACTTCCAGTGTGTCCTTGCAACAGGCAGGGGGGCGACTCTCACTGGCCAGAAAAGCGAACCGACGCGGGGTCGCAGATTCACCTGGCCAATCCACCAGCATGCCCATGGTCTGTGTGCGCGCAGCGGCGCCATCGGTATCGAGCAGCACCACCACCGGCGCCTCCAGCCCTTTGGCACCGTGCACCGTGAGCAATTGGACGGCCGCCGCCTGACGCACCGAGGGCGCACGCACGCCACCGGCACGCATTGCGCGCACAAAGGCGTAGGGCGTGACATAACGGCCACCGCCCACCTCCAGCGCCGCGCCGAGGAGTGCACGCAAATTGGCCAGCACCGAATCGCGCAGAGCCGGCGGCACCGACTGCGCGTAGCGGGCCAGCACGTCACCCTCATGAAAGATCGCATCCAGCGCATCGTGCGGCGGCATGCGATCGACCCACTCCTTCCAGCGGGCCAGCGTCGTACCGGCATCAAGCAAGGGCGGCGGCAGATCGGCATCCGCCGACTTCAGCAGCTCGAACCACGTTGGCGCCTGCCCCTGGCTGCGAGCCCCCCTCACGGCCCGCGCCAGCGCCACCAGCGCGTCGTCAGGCATCGAGAACAGCGGCGAGCGCAGCGCGCGCGCCAGCGACAGATCGTGCGTGGGCGACACCAGCACATCGAGCAAGGCCACCAGGTCCTGCACCTCGGGCGCTTCGCACAAGTCGGTTTTCTCGGGCTGCTGCGCAGGCACACCGAGCAAACGCAATTCGTCTTCCAGGGCCACCAGACGCTTGCGACGCCGCGCCATCACCATCACATGCTGGGGCGGCACGCCCTCGGCCAGACGCCGCGCGATCCAGCGGGCGGCCTGGCGCGATTCCAGCGTCACCAGATGTTCTTCGGGCAGCTCGCGCGGCTCGACCAGGCTGTCACGCCAGTTGTCATTGGCCGCCACTTCAGCGGCCACGCGCGCCTCGCGGCCGATTTGCGGCAAGTGCCGCACACTCCCCAGCGCCTTCGACTCGGTGGTGTGATCGCGAAACGCCTCGTACTGGCCGTCGTCCTGCGCCTGCCGCATCACTGCGTTGACCGCACCGAGCACGGCGGGCGCGTTGCGGTGCGTGTGATCGCAACTGAGCGCCGCACCACCCAGGCCTTCGACCACAAAGCGTTCAGCTGCGCGCAGCACCTCGGGCTCCGCGCGCCGAAATCGATAAATGCTTTGCTTGGGGTCGCCCACGATGAACACACCCGGTGCGTTACCGCCCCCCGCGCCGGCGTAGCCACTGAGCCAGGCGTGCAGCGCCTGCCATTGCAGCGGATTGGTGTCCTGAAACTCGTCGACCAGCAAGTGCCGCACGCGCGCATCCAGGCGTTGTTGCACCCAGCCCGAAAGCACCGGGTCAGACAGCATCACCAGAGCGGCCTGCTCCAGGTCGTTCATATCGACCCAGCCCTCATCGCGTTTGAGTTGTGCGAACTCGGCGATCAAGATGCGCGTCAAGCGGATCATGCGCTGGTGGTGATGCCAGTCTTCCTCCTGGGCGCGCGCAGCGACCAGGCGTTGAATCCGCTCCTGGGCGCGTCGGATGTCGGCCAGGCCCACCAGCTTGTCGCTGAACTTGCGCTGCCCGCCATCCTTGGTCAAAAGCGCGCTCACGGCCGCATCCCACTGCCCCTCGGTCAGCGCGCGTTCGAGCTGCGAGCCCAGCGCTGAATAACTCGCTTGACTGGCCTGTCCGAGCAGACGCGCCGCCTCCATCAGCCAGGTGCGTGTCTCACCCGGCTGCAGCATCACATCGTGCAAGTTCGCAGTACCCGCGAACTCGGGGAAGGCCTGGGCCCAGGTCTGCACCGAGCCCTCGACCACGCCCGCCTGGTCGGCCAGCGCAAATTCGACGCGCTTGTCCAGGGCCGCATGCAGCGCCTTCTGAGTCTGACTGCGGCCATGGGCGGCGATGCAGGCTTCGTAGTCGGCGCGTGCCTGCGCATCGCGCATCACGGCGTCATGAAACCGCCGCCAGACCTGAGCAACGGCGTCCTTGTCGTTTTCCAGCAGCTCGTGGCGCGCAGGCAGGCCCAGGCGCTCGAGCGTCAGCAGCGGCGCGGTCCGCAGCAGCGCCGCGAACCAGCTGTGAAAGGTGCGAATCTGCACGGGCCGGCCCGTGGCCAACAGGCGCGCATACAAATCCCGCAAAGGCTGCACCAAGGCAGCAGCGGCATCGGGCGCCACGCCGCGTATCACCAGTTCGCGCAGCAAGGTGGCATCGTCAGCGCGGGCAAACGCCTGCAGCCACTGGTGCAGCCGTTCGCGCATTTCGCCCGCCGCCTTCTTGGTGAAGGTGATGGCCAGGATCTCGTGCGGCGGTGCGCCTTCGAGCAGGGCCCGCAAGATCCGCGAGACCAGCATCCAGGTCTTGCCCGCACCCGCACAGGCCTGCACCGCCACGCTGCGTCGCGGGTCGCAGGCCACGGCATAGAAGCCCTCGCGGCTCACGCGCTGGCCGTTCAATTCATAGGCGTAGTCGGTCATCGCGCTCACGCCCCCCAGAAATCCTTGCGGCACAAGCCACGCGCTGCGCAGTACTCGCAGGCCTGGCCCTCGCCCAGGGCTTGCAGGTGCGTGCCCTCACCGATGCGCCGCATATCGTCCTGCACGCCCTGCACCAGCGCATCGCGCGCCGCCAGCACCTCGAGCTGCTCGACCCAATGGGTCTCGCCGCGCTCGCCCACATGCACGTAGGCGGCGCGGGGGGGCGCTTCGTCCTCAAGGAGCGCCGCATAAAAGGCCAACTGCGTGTCCTCCATCGGCAGCTTCACCCGCGCCTTCAGGCTGTTATGGGCCTCGGTCTTGTAGTCCATCACCATGCGTCGGCCATCGGGCAGGCGGTCGATGCGGTCGATACGCCCGAACAGGCGCACGGTCTCCAGCGTCACCTCATGGTCGGTCTCGGCCGACTCAAAGCGCACGCCCTCGCGGGCCTCGAAGGCACCCAGCTCGGTCAGGTAACCATCGCGCACCTGCGGCCACGCAGCTTCGAAGGGCAGAAACTCGTCGGCAGGCAACCCCAGGTCGCGCGTGACGGCCAGCGCCGTGCGATCGAGCAACTGCGGGCGGTCCAGCGCGGCATCCTTGCGCAGGGCCTCGTGAAAGCGGCGTAGCACTTCATGCACCCAGTTGCCGAAATCGCGCTTGTCCAGATCCTGGTCGATCTCGGACGCCTCTTGCAGCCCCAGCTGCCGCAAGGCAAAAAAGCGATACGGGCATTTGCGCAAATCCTCGTAGGCGCTGGCCGAGAGCCGGTCCACCGGCAAGGCCGCGGCCCGTGCCTGAGGCCGTGCCACGGGCTGGCTGGCGAGCTCGCGCACCGCGCGGGCATCCGCCGCTTCGCGCGCGCCGCCCTCATGGGCCAGCTGCTGCACCAAGGGGCTGGCCAGCACCGGCTCGCCCGCTTCATCGCTGATACGCCACAGCACATCGACCTGCGCGGTCTGCAAGGCCTGGCGCCAGCCTGCGCGCAGCACCTGCTCGAGTTGCTCGCGCGAAGGTAGGCCCAACACCTCGCGCTGGGCCGGGGTCCAGGGGCCGGGCGGCTCGGGCGAGGGGGCCAGGCGCACCTCGTCACAACCGGGTACCACCAACGCAGCGAAGCGCCGCCCCAGCAACTGGTTGAACGGTAGAACCACCACCTGGGCCGAGGCACTGGCCTGCGGCACAAAGCTCACAGCCTCCAGCGCCTCGTCGGCCCAGCCCGTGAAATCGGCAAGCGACAAGCGTCGCGCTGATTGCGGCCACTGAGACCACAAGGCCTGACCCGCCACATCCAGGCCCAGGGCCGCGACCAGCTGCGCGCCCGCTGCATCGGCCTGCAGCGGCTCCCACTGCCCGCCGGCTTGCAGTAGCTCGCGCACGGTCTCTTGCCACTGCGGCAAGGCCCGCGCCTGGCGCAGACGTGCCCGCGAGGCATTCGCTTGTTCCATCAAATCGGCCCAGGGCCCGAGCACCTCGTTTTGATGCCGCAGCAAACGCTCGGCCTTCACCGAGGCCCAATCGCGCAAGCCCGCGCGCCGCACACGCCCCTCCAGCGACAACACCTGCGAGGGCACGACCGCCGGACTGTTCTTGAGCCAATCGATCACCTCGTCGCTGGCCGCGTCCCAGGCACACGCGCGCAGCAGACCCATCACCTGGGCGGCGGCGCGCGTGGTCGACAATTTCCAACCGGTTTCATCGAGCAGACCCACACCGCGCGCCGCCAGCATGGCCCGCACACGCCGCGTGAGCACACGGTCCACCGCTGCCAAGGCCACCGGCGTGCGTCCCGCCTCGAGGTGTCGCATCACGCAGGCCGCGGCGCGCTCGGCCTCGTGCGCCGGATCGGCGCAGGGATGCAAGGCGATCTGCCCGGGCGGAACTGGATCGTCCAGCGGCCAGCACACCGCCCGCTCGCCCAGGGTCTGCACCAGGGTCTGGGCCACCGGCTCGGGCTGCAGGCCCTGCACCACCACCAGCAATTCCAGGGTGTCCAAGGTCGCAGGGGCGAACAGCGTATCCGTCGCATACGAGGAGGCCGCAGCCCACTCCACGGCGATGCGTGCGACCGCGGCCTCGAGGGCCAGGGCCGGATCGTCCAGGCCTAGGCCGATCACCGCGCGGGCCCGCGCGGCCCATTCGCCCCGGCGCGCGGGCGGCGCAGCGGCGGCGACCGACGCGAGCTGCCAGGCGTCATCCACCAATTGGGGCGCCAGTGTCAGGGCCTGCCGCGTCAGGCCAGCGCGCTCGAGCCACAGACGTGCGGTGAGCAGGTCCAGGCCGCGGTCGAAGCTCAGGTCCTCGGGACCAGGCGCAAAGCCGCCCCGAGCGGCCCAGTTCAGGGTGGTTTCAAAGCGCGGCGTGTAGCCATCGGGCGCAAGCCGAGCCCAGGCTCGGCGGGCCAGTGGCATCAGTTGCGCGTAGGGCAAGAGGACGACGGTGCGTGCGGCGTGCGCTTTGCGCGATGCCAGCAGGTCCGCCAGGCGCTGCACCAGAGCGTCCAGGGCCGCGGCACCTGCATCGGCCGACGCTATCGCGCCCATCGCCATTCCCGATCGGGCCGACGCCGGTGAAAAAGGCCTGTTTCTGTCACAATCCCCGCACTTTACCTGCCCGTGGGCTCACCCCACGACCCTCCCCTAGGAACTCCATCATGGCCAGCGACCTGATCAAGCACATCTCCGACAGCTCCTTCGAAAACGACGTCCTCAAATCGGACAAGCCCGTGCTGGTCGACTACTGGGCCGAGTGGTGCGGCCCCTGCAAGATGATCGCCCCCATCCTGGACGAAGTCTCCGCCGCCTACCAGGGCAAGCTGCAAGTGGCCAAAATGAACGTCGATGAAAACCGCGACATCCCCGCCAAGTTCGGCATTCGCGGCATCCCCACGCTGATGTTGTTCAAGGGCGGCGAGCTCGCCGCCACCAAGGTCGGTGCCATGAGCAAAGCCCAGCTCACCGCCTTCATCGACCAGCAACTGGCCTGATCGCTGCGGGCGGCGACGCGCCTCATTTGGGGCGTGCGCGCAACACCCCACCCCGGAGGGACCCCATGGGTCCCTTTTTCGTATCTATAATCGCCTTCAACCACTGGTCGCCTGCGTAGCGGCCAGATCGAGTCCCCGGTTCTTGAGGCACTTCCGCCTCGCCCAGAACCTCCCCCAGACCTGACACCAACTCCGCAAGGGGTGCCATCGCGAGCACAACGCCATGCACTTAAACGAACTCAAGGCACTGCACGTCTCTGAAGTCCTCAAGCAAGCCGAGGAACTGGAGATCGAAAACACCGGCCGCATGCGCAAGCAGGAGCTGATGTTCGCCATCATCAAGAAGCGCGCCAAGGCCGGCGAACAGGTCTTCGCCGACGGCGTGCTCGAGATCCTGCCCGATGGTTTCGGCTTCCTGCGCAGCCCCGACACCAGCTTCACCGCCAGCACCGACGACATCTACATCTCCCCCAGCCAGGTGCGCCGCTTCAACCTGCACACCGGCGACATGATCGAGGGCGAGGTGCGCATCCCCAAGGACGGCGAGCGCTATTTCGCCCTGACCAAGCTTGACAAGGTCAATGGCGGCCCGCCCGAGCAGAACAAGCACAAGGTGATGTTCGAGAACCTCACCCCGCTGTTTCCCCGGGAGCAGATGCACCTAGAGCGCGACGCCATCAA
>Ga0315902_10002795_pt1 | contig 26728 bp, 21 predicted proteins | sample LakEriMetagenome_9_FD_203523 | JGI IMG/M metagenome (GOLD analysis project Ga0315902, IMG submission 203523) | Freshwater fungal communities from buoy surface, Lake Erie, Ohio, United States - Buoy 12 MA117 | ecosystem: Environmental > Aquatic > Freshwater > Lake > Lake biofilm | place: USA... | reverse complement strand
ACCGGGGCCGGGAACAGCACCCAGTCGCAGACCTGCTGATGCTGATGGGTCTGCACCAGTGGGAAGCAGACCACGCTCCCCTCCCGGTCGCGGCAGGCGGTGATCGCCAGCTCGCAGTCGAAGACCACCATCTCCTCGAGGATCCATGCCGCCGGATCCACCGCCTCCACCAGGGCCTCCAGGGCCGCCTGATCCGGCACGGGCACCGTTCCCTTGCCGTCGTAGCCGCCGCGCACCGCCTTGGCCATCAGCGGAAAACGGAATCCTTCGGGCAGCTGCGGCACGGGCGGCGACTGCGCACCGCCTGGCGAGGCCTGCCCTGTGGTCGCCGGGGCGATCGACTCCTCGTCGGAGTCGTCGGGAGAATCGGGGGGCTCGAGAACAGCGTGCAGGGGCAGCCAGTGGGGGCAGGGGAGATTCAGATCATTCAGCAGCTGCCGCTGGGCCCGCTTGTCGACCAGAGGTCGCAGGGCCTCGAGGCTGGGCAGAAACTCCACCCCCGCCGCCGCCAGCGGTTCGAGGGCCTCGATCGGAATCCACTCGTTCTCAAAGCTGATGGCGCCGCAGCGGCGGGCCAGCTCGGCGGTGCCCCGGGGATCATCGGCGGCAGCCGCCACGTGCCCGCTGGCGAAGGCCAGGGCCGGATCATCGGCGCCCGGGGTCTGGACCGCCAGGCCGACCCCAAGCTCCCGTGCCGCCTCGCCAAGCATGCGGGCCAGCTGGCCGCCGCCGACGATGCCGATGGTGTCCGCGGGCTCCGGTGACGCTTCCGGATCGCAGAGCGCGCTGCCTGGTTCCACCCTCAAGAGCCCGATGGGAGAACGGCCCATCTTCGCACCGGCCCCCGGAGACCGCGCCCTGAGGGGCTCAGGCCAGGCCGCGCTCTCCCGCCACAGCCCAACGGATCACGCTCAGCACGAGCACGATCAGAAACAGGGCCAGACCCACCGTGCAGGCATAGGCGATCTCCAGTTCGCCGAAGGCCTGGTCGTACACGTAGTACACGATGGTCCGGGTGCTGTCGGCCGGCCCTCCCTGGGTCATCAGGAACACCTCCTCGAACACCTTGGTGGCCCCGATCGCCGAAATCACGGCCACCAGGGTCACGTAGGGGCGCAGCAGCGGCAGGGTGATGTCGAGATGGCTCCGCCAACCCTCACTGCCATCAAGGGCCGCGGCTTCGTAGAGATCCGGGGAGATGCCCTGCAACCCGGCCAGGAAGATCACCATGTAGTAGCCGAGGCCCTTCCAGAGGGTCACAAGCATCACCGAGGGCAGGGCCAGGCGGGGATCGGTGAGAAAGCCGATCGGCTGGAACCCGGAGCCGAGCAGTCCGGTCAGCCAGGAGTTGAGCAGGCCGTTCTCGGCATAGAGCCAGCGGAAGGCGATCGCCGCCACCACCAGCGACACCAGAACAGGGGTGTAGAACGCCCCCCGGAAGACGTGCATGCCCGGAAGCGAGCGATTGGCCAGCACCGCCAGGCCCAGGGAGCCGAGTACCACGGGCGGCACGATGCCGATCAGATAAAGAAAGGTGGTGACGGCGACCCGCCGGAACATCGGATCGGTGGCCAGGCGCCGCAGGTTGGCCAGGCCTACGAACCGCAGGGGTTCGGACACGTCGAGTCCGCTGCGGCTGAAGCTCATGACCAGGGCCATCGCCGCCGGCAGCAGCACCGAGAGGCTAAGCAGCAGCAGGGCCGGCAGCAGAAAGCCCCAGGCCGTGCGGCTGCCGGGGGCGGAGGCCGTGGGGGTGCGCGTGGAAGGGGCCATCGGACCGGGGACCATCGGCCCATTGTGCTGGCGCTGCCACAATTCGAGGCCACCGCCACCCGCATCGATGGTCGTCGATCCGACGCAGGTGCTTCGCCAGGTCTTCGGCTACCCCGCCTTCCGCGGGCCCCAGGCGGCGATCATCCACCACGTCCTGGAGGGGGGCTCGGCCCTGGTGCTGATGCCCACCGGCGGTGGCAAATCGCTCTGCTACCAGGTGCCGGCCCTGTGCCTCGACGGGCTGGCGGTGGTGGTCTCGCCCCTGATCGCCCTGATGCAGGACCAGGTGCAGGCGCTCCAGCAGCTGGGGGTGCCGGCCGCCGCCCTGCATTCGGCGCTGGAGGCCGAGGAAGCGAGCGCCGTCTGGCGGCGGCTGCAGGCCGGCCATCTGAAACTGCTCTACGTGTCACCGGAGCGGCTGCTGAGCGGTGATCTGCTCGAGCGGCTGGCGGAGCCCGGGGAAGGTGGCTCGCGGCTCAGTCTGTTCGCGATCGATGAAGCCCATTGCGTCTCCCAGTGGGGCCACGACTTCCGGCCGGAATACCGCCAGCTCGATCAACTGGCGACCCGCTGTCCTCAGGTTCCGCGGCTGGCGCTGACCGCCACCGCCGACCCGCGCACCCGCGAGGACATCCGCGAGCGGCTGGGGCTGGGCGATCAGCCCGTGTTCCTGGCCAGCTTCGACCGGCCCAACATCCGCTACCAGGTCCAGCCGCTGGAGAACCTGCGCAGCCAGCTGCTGCCGTTTCTGGAACGGCATCGCGGCGAATCCGGCATCGTCTATGCCCGCTCCCGCTCGCGGGTGGATCGGATCACCGCCGAGCTCCAGGCCGCCGGCTTCGAGGCGATGGCGTATCACGCCGGTCTGGAGGCGGACCAGCGCCGCCAGGCCCTCGAGCGCTTCCGGATGGGCAGCGGCGTGGTGGTGGTGGCCACGATCGCCTTCGGCATGGGCATCGACAAACCGGATGTCCGCTTCGTGGCCCACGTCGATCTGCCCAAGAGCCTCGAGGCCTACTACCAGGAGACCGGCCGTGCCGGTCGCGACGGCCTGCCGGCGGTGGCCTGGATGGTGCACGGCGGCGGCGATGTCGCCCAGCTGCGCCGGTTCATCGATGACTCCGGGGCCGGCGAGGAGCAGAAGCGGATCGAGCACGGCAAGCTCAACGCCCTGCTCGGCTACACCGAAGCCCCGGGCTGCCGCCGCCGGTTGCTGCTGCGCCACTTCGGTGAGGAGCTGGAGCAGGACTGCGGAAACTGCGACGGCTGCCTCGACCCCCAGAACCGCAGCGACTGCACCGAGGTGGCCCGCAAGGCGCTCTCGGCGGTGTTCCGCACCGGCCAGCGCTTCGGCGCCGCCCACGTGGTGGATGTGCTGCTGGGAGCCAACAGCGAACGCATCCGCTCCCTCGGCCACGACCAGCTGAGCGTCTACGGCATCGGCCGCGAGCTGGATCGGGGCCAGTGGCGGGCGGTTCTGCGCCAGCTGACGAGCCTCGGCTACCTGGAGGCGCCGGCCGATGCCCGTGGAGGCCTGTGCTTCGGCCCGGAGGCTCTGGTGCGACCGCTGCTGCGGGGAGAGACCCGGCTGGAGCTGCGGCTGCCACCGGCGGCGCGCGAACGGCGGCGCCCGGACGGCGGGGACCGCCCAGGGGCGAAACCCTTGCTGGAGCTGCCCGCCGAGGCGCAGGCCAGCTTCCAGCGATTGCGCCAGTGGCGCCTGGAGCAGGCCCGCAGCCAGGGGGTGCCGCCCTATGTGGTGTTCCACGACCGCACCCTGCTCGAGATCGCGGCCCGCCCGCCGGCCGACCTGGCGGCACTGGCGGCGATGGGCGGCGTGGGGCAGGCGAAGCTCGAGCGCTACGGCCCGTCTCTGCTGCAGGCGCTGAACGAAGGGCAGAGGTGAAGGGGCCGGTGCCGCGGTGCCGCGGTGCCTTGGGCCTGGGGACAACGCCTGCCTCGGCCACTCTCCTGATCCACATCCAGACCTCCGCTGAACTCCCGGGGGATCCGAGCCTGCTGCTGCGGCACTCTCATGCCAACCGGCGTCGCTGCTGGGCAAGCCGGAGAACACCGTGATGATGCTGCGCAACACTGGAATGGCGATGACCTTCGCTGGCGAAGCCAACGCCTGCGCCGATGTGGTGATCAAGAGCAACAGATCTCTCGGCGGCAATCGTCCCGATGATCGGAGCAACGCCCTGGCCTGCACTCTGCTGGAGAGCCAACTGTCGATCACGGCTGAGCGCATCTTCAGCGGCGTTTGAAGATGTGCCGGGGCGCCTTTGGGAATGGAACGTCAGCACCATTGCCTGGGGACAAAAGGGTGGACAACGAAAGAGACCCTGGGTATGGTTCAGAGAACTTTGGCAGGTCAATGACAGCGAGTATTCCCCAAATCCATAACCAGACGCAGTATTCGGTGGATGAACTCCTGGACATGTACAAAATCGACCGATCCCAGTTGGATGAAGTGAGAGAAGTCTCCCAGCGCGCGATACCAGAAATCAGCGGCCTGATTGACAGCTTCTACCTCTGGATGGGAGATCATGCCGAAATGATGTCGTTCTTCCGCAGCGATGCTGTGCTCAAGCACGTCCAACAGATGCAGGTTGCCTACTGGGTGAGACTTCTGGAAGCGGATATCAATGAAGATTACATCAACGACCGCAGAAGGATCGGCGAGATTCATGCCAAGATCGGCCTACCGGTGATGATCTACATGGCTGGCGTAAGCATGGCTTATGAACATCTCAGCGGCATCCATTCAAGAATTCTGGGATGCAATGAGGCTAGCCAAACGCTCAATCAGACCATCGCCAACATCCTGCATATGGATGCTGGGCTGATCTGCCAGTCATTCGTAGACAAGCGCGATGCCCTGCTGCAGGAACAAAGCCAGGCCGTGCTCTCGATGTCCACCCCGGTAACAGAAATCTGGGATGGCATCCTGCTGCTCCCGATAGTCGGCATTGTCGACAGCAAGCGCTCGGAAGACATCATGAACGCCGTTCTGGAATGCATCAAGACCAGCAAGGCCAAGGAGTTCATCCTTGATATCAGCGGCGTGGGCGTTGTGGATACTGCGGTCGCCAACTACCTGATCAGCATCACCAAGGCCACCGCGCTGATGGGCTGTCAGACAACGATCTCTGGAATTTCCCCCGCGATCTCCAAAACGATCGTTCAGCTCGGCATCAATGTCGGTGATGTTCATACCACATCGACAATGATGGACGCCCTGGCTTCAGCTTTTTCAAGCCGTGGCATCAGCCTGAAAGAGAAACACTGATTTCACAGAAAGCAATGAATCATGCAGAAGCGAGCAGTGGTTCGGCTGTCCAGCAGGCTCCATTCAGCCTAATCAGCAATCATCTCGTGGTGAACATGGCAGACAACTTTGATCAAAGCGATATTGACAGACTCGAGTCGAGGCTGATGCAAGCAGTTGCTACCAATCCAAGACTCAAAGGCGTGATCTTCAACCTCAGTGAAGTGTTCACCACCGATCCCCATGACCTGCAGTCACTCCAGGCTCTGTTCCAGGCAATCAGGCTGCTGGGCGCACACATCGGCATCTGTGGCATCAACCCAGGGCTGGCAGTAGTGATCGTGCGTAGTAATCTTGAGTTCGGGCAGCAGGCGATCGGTAGCGACATTGATGATCTGCTCAGCAAGGCCACCTAAAGCGCCGATGGAACGATTCACGATCGCCCTGGAATCAGACATCGGCATTGCGGTCGTCGGTGTTCAGGCGCAGGCCCGTCGACTGGGATTTACTCAGGATCAGATTGATCGACTGGGAACAGCAGTATCTGAACTTGCCCGCAACATCGTGAAGTATGCCGGATGCCGTGGTGGCGATATTGTCTGCCAGGAAGAGCCTCGGGGTCAAACCCTGCGGCTGGTGGTTCAGGCGCGCGACAATGGCCCGGGGATTGACGATATAAGCAGGGCACTCAGCGATCACTACAGCAGTTCCGGCAGCCTCGGCCTTGGTTTGCCCGGCGTCAAACGAATCATGGATGAATGTGAGGTCGTATCCGTCGTCGGCAGCGGGACGGTTGTCACGATTGCCCTGCAGCGCTGAACATGAAAGTCAACATCGGCCATGCAGCACGTCCCTTCAACAACAGCCCACCATGTGGTGATGGCTGGTTGTGCCTGCAACAGGAATCCAGAATCAGGGTGATGCTCGCCGACGGCATCGGACACGGCCGGCATGCCCATGGGATCGCGGCACTTCTCGAGCGGCAACTGCGCTGGATCTGCGAGCGCAATCAACGCCCAGTCTCTGCTCTGCACTGCCTTGAGCAGCTGCATACGATGCTGCTTGAGCAAGGTCATGACTGGCAGGCTGCCGTTGCGATTGCAGACATTGACATACAGAAGAATCAGATTGAGTGCGTGGCTGTCGGCAACATCGAGATGTACTATCTTCAGGGCAATACCGGAATCTGCCTAGCCAGTACCAACGGAATGATTGGCGGACGATTTCCCGGCCGACCACAGCGGCACTGCTGGCGGGCAGAAACCAACGGCATACTGGCATTATTCAGCGATGGAATGGATAGCCATTCGGCCCGTGAAGCGCTCCAGGCTGTTCATAACACGACAAGAACCGACGATTCTGATATTAAGGATAAAGCAGAGAAGCTTCTCCGTGATTGCGGCAGGCTAACGGATGATGCCTCCTGCGCTCTCGTTGATATGAGCCTGGCGTGATGAACAGCAAGCAGCAACGAACTTGGGAAATCTCAAGTGTAATCACGGTGATCGATGGAGGTGCCTACAGGAACGTGCGTCTCAAGGTTCAACAGGCCCTTCAGTCATTGGCCGTTCCGGAAACATTGAGAGCCCTCGCAGTCGCCGACTTTTCTCTGCTTTATCGAAACCTGCCTGACGGTCAACAGCTGAAGATCGTTCTGCGTTCGGAAGGACCATGTGTAGCCCTGCGATTGCAATGTCAGACGAACCACGACGTCGCCGAGCGGATTAAGCAGCAGATCCTGCATCTCGATTTTGAGAAAGAGCCACTTGATCATGGCTCTACAAACCTCAATGTGCGGCTTTGCGGCAGCTATCCTCTGCGCAACGCTATCAATCTGGAGCAGGCCGAAGCGTGGCTTCAGGAAAGCACCACCGAGGAAGTGCAGCTGCGGGCTCTGCAAACCGAAGAGGCCAATGCCGCCAAGCGAGAGTTTCTCTCACGCATGAGCCACGAGCTGCGCACGCCGATGAACGCGATCATCGGCATGACCCATCTTGCCCTACGGACAGATCTAGATGCGCGGCAGCGTGACTATCTGGTGAAGATCCGCTCGGCCGGCGAGAATCTGCTTGGCATCATCAATGACGTACTCGACTTCTCAAAGATCGAGGCTGGAAAGATCACACTGGAGACCATCCCTTTTCGCCTTGAGAAAGTGATGGGCGATGCCGCGAATCTCGTAGCCGACAAGGTTTTTGGTAAAGGAGTTGAACTCCTATTCCATGTTGATGAACAGGTACCCGACAACCTGATTGGCGATCCCCTGAGGCTCACGCAGGTCTTGCTCAACCTGCTCTCCAACGCAGCCAAATTCACCGAGCAAGGACAAATCACCCTGCGCGTTTCAGAGGAGGGTCGTCAGGCAGATGAGGTCGATCTAGTGTTCGCCGTGCAGGACAGTGGCATCGGCATGAGTGAGGAACAGATGGCCAATCTGTTCCAGGCTTTCAATCAGGCGGATGTGTCCACCACGCGCCGCTACGGGGGAACCGGCCTTGGCCTGAGCATCTGTCAGCGCCTGCTGGAGCTGATGGGTGGCTCGATCCAAGTGAGCAGCCGCCCTGGGCAGGGCAGCTGTTTTCAGGCCCGTGCCCGCTTCGGCATTGGCGAGAAGTGCCTGCCCCAGGTGGTCCCCACTGCGCTGAACCGGCTTCGCGTGCTGGTGGTGGATGACAACCCAGTGGCCTGTGAGGTGGCCTGCGGCCTGTTGGGCCATCTGCACATTCCCTGCGAAACCACCAGCAGCGGCGAGCAGGGCATGGTGCTGCTGGAGGAGGCACATCAACGCGGTGAGCCCTTCGATCTGCTCCTGCTCGACTGGCAGCTGGGTGAAGGCATCGATGGACTCAGCCTGGCCCGCACCCTGCGTCAGCGCGGGGACATTCAGCAGCCCCGCATCGTTCTGGTCACGGCCTACGGCCGTGGAGATGCCCAGCAGCAGGAGGACGCAGCAGCAGTGGATGCCTGGCTGAGCAAACCGATCCACCCCTCCGATCTGATCGACACCGTGGCGGAACTGTTCGCCGGAGACGATCCGACAGCGCCGTTGCGATCCAGCCGCGGGCAGGGCGCCGGCCACCGCAGCGAGCAGCCACGGTGGGATCTGCAGGGCGTCAGGGTGTTGCTGGTGGAAGACAACGCCATCAACCGGCAGATCGCGTGCGAACTGCTCGACATCGTCGGCGTGCAGGTGGCAACCGCGTCAAATGGTGTTGAGGCTCTGGCCTGGCTGGAGAGGCACTCGGGAGAGGGCACAGCTCCCTTGGGTCGGGTCGTGGCCGATGCAGCCGCACCAGGCGAGGTCCTGCCTTGCGATGTCGTGCTGATGGACCTGAACATGCCGGAGATGGATGGCTGGGAATGCACCAGATGCATCCGTCAGCACAGCCGCTGGCAGGCGCTGCCGGTGTTGGCGATGACGGCCCACGCCATGCAGCAGGAGCGGGATCGCTGCCTGTCCCTCGGCATGCAGGACCATCTGACGAAGCCCATCGACCCCGAGCAGCTCTACGACTGTCTGCAGCACTGGGGCGGACGACGGCGGGGCGACGGCGGGGCGTTGGGCGCCGAGCCCTCAGGGTCTGAGCCTCGCGCACAGGCCAGACCGAGGATCAGCACCACATTGGCCGGTCTGGAGTGCTTCGACTGCGATGGAGCCCTCCGCCGGGTGGGGGGGAATGAGGAGTTGTACCGCCGCCTGCTGAAAAGCCTGTTGCACACGCAATCCGATGCCATCGACCAGCTGAACCAGGCCCTCGCCAGGCAGGGTCTGGCGGAAGCCGAGCACATCGTGCACACGATCAAGGGTGTGGCCGCCAACCTCGGTGCGACAGCCCTGGCCGATGCGGCTGCTTGCCTTGATGCCGAACTGAAGCGGGGTAAGTGCCCCAAGAGACTGAAACGACAGTTCGAGGAGCAACTCAGCCTCACCCTGCAGCGGCTGCGCGACGTCTTCGGCGAAGGGGATGTGGATGTCGTGCCAGCAACGGTGGCCGGACAGAACCAGCCACTGACCGCCAAACAGCATCAACTGCTGCAGAGGCTGGGGGGCCTCATCGCCGATTGTGATGGAGAGGTTCTGGAGCTGATCGAGAACAACCGTGAAGCTCTGATCACCGTGTTTGGTTCCGAGGGCCATGCCCAGCTGGAAGCCAGGCTTCAGTCGTTTGAGTTCAGCGCTGCCCAGAAGATTCTGCAATGTCTGGGCCCATCCAGCGAAAGCAGCGCAGGCCCAAAGGCAGAACCATGATCGCAACTAAGGCCCCTGCTACAGAGCCCAAGCCCACCTTGCTGGTGGTGGATGACACTCCCGAAAATCTGCAGCTGATGAATGCGTTGCTGCGCGATCGCTACCGGGTTCGGCTGGCGACCCGGGGGGAGGCCTGCCTGGAACTCGCCGCCCAGACGCCCCAGCCCGATCTGATCCTGCTTGACATCATGATGCCGGGCATCGATGGCTACGAAACCTGCCGTCGTCTGAAGTCAGAGCCACACACTGCAGGAATCCCGGTGATCTTCCTTACAGCGATGACACAGGAAAGCGACCAGGAGGAGGGATTCCGCTGCGGCTGCGTTGATTTCATCACCAAACCGATCTCACCGGCTCTGACGCTGGCACGGGTGGCCACCCATCTCAGCCTAAAGCGAGCCAATGATCTGCTCACGGATCACAACACGCTCCTTGTCAAGGAGGTGGAGGAGAGAACACAGGAAGTACAGAAAGTTCAGGATGTCACGATCCTGGCGATGGCCTCACTGGCAGAAACGCGGGACAACGAAACAGGAATGCATATCCGCCGTACTCAGAACTACGTGCGGGTGCTGGCGGAAGGACTGCTTCACGGCTCGGACTACGCGATAGAGCTCGATCAAAAAACAATCAAGCTGCTGTATAAGTCTGCACCACTTCACGACATCGGCAAAGTAGGGATACCGGATGGGATTCTGCTCAAACCAGGCAAGCTCACCCCGGAGGAGTTTGCCACAATGAAACAACATGCTGCCCTGGGTGCACGCATCATCGCCTCGGCTGAGCTGGAGTTGAAAACAGCAAGTAGCTTCCTTCGCTTCGCCCGTGAGATCGCTAATTACCACCACGAAAACTGGGATGGCAGCGGCTATCCTGATCAACTGGTGGGCACGGCGATTCCACTGTCGGCGCGGTTGATGGCCGTCGCCGATGTGTACGACGCCTTGATCTCCAAACGATGTTACAAACCGGCGTTCAGTCATGACGACGCCTGTGAGATGATCATCGCCGAAACCGGCCGCAAGTTTGATCCAGTTGTTATTAACATCTTCAAGCAGTCAGCGGCCGATTTCTCCGCGATCGCTGAACAATTCAAAGACAGCGGCCCCATTCCCCTTGATTCGGTCGAGCTCTGAACGGGCGGTGCTTCCCCTTGTCTCCGCCCACGCTCGCCGTAACCTCTGCCCACCAGCTCTTCATCCATGACCAGCACGGCCGGCGCCCTGCGCAGCATCCGCGTGGAGCTGAACAGCAACCCCTATCCGATCCTGATCGGCGCTGGCGGGTTGTCGCAGCTTGGCCGGCAGCTGCTGGAGCAGGGGATCCGGGCCGGCACCCGGGTGCTGGTGGTCACCAACCCCGTGGTGCAGCAGCACCACGGGGGGGTGGCCCTGGGGAGCCTGCAGGCCGCCGGCTTCGAAGCGAGCACACTGGTGATCGAGGCTGGCGAAGAGCAGAAGACGCCGGCAACCGTGGCCGCCATCCATGACGCCTGCCTGGCGCGGCAGCTCGAGCGCAGCTCGCTGATCGTTGCCCTCGGGGGCGGCGTTGTCGGTGACATGGCCGGATTCGCTGCCGCCACCTGGCTGCGCGGCATCGCCGTGGTGCAGGTGCCCACCACCCTGCTGGCGATGGTGGATGCGGCCATCGGCGGCAAGACGGGCGTGAACCATCCCGGCGGCAAAAACCTGATTGGCGCCTTTCACCAGCCAAGGCTGGTGCTGATCGATCCCGTCGTACTGGGCACCCTGCCGGCGCGCGAGTTCCGGGCGGGCATGGCCGAGGTGATCAAGTACGGCGTGATCGGCGACCCGCTGCTGTTCCGGGATCTGGAGACCGCCGCCACCCGGGCCGGCCTGGCTGAGCGGGAGGCGGTCGGCGATGGCCTGCTGCTGAAACTGCTCGAGCGCTCGGCCGCCGCCAAGGCCCGGGTGGTGGCCGCCGATGAACGGGAGGGAGGCCTGCGGGCGATCCTCAACTACGGGCACACCATCGGCCATGTGGTCGAGACCCTCACCGGCTACGGCACGTTCCTGCACGGCGAGGCGGTGGGTCTGGGAATGCTGGCCGCCGGCCGGATCGCCGGCCTGATGGGCCTGTGGAGCGCGGAGGAGGAAGCGCAGCAGCGACGCCTGGTTGCCGCCGCCGGCCTGCCCCTCACCATGCCCCGCCTGCCGGAGGACGCGGTGCTCTCCTGCCTGCAGGGTGACAAGAAGGTGCGCGATGGGCGGGTGCGCTTCGTGCTGCCCACGGCAATCGGCCATGTCGTGATCCGCGACGACGTGAGCGCCGGCACGATCACCACGGCGATGGCTGAGCTGAGCGCCTGAGCGAAACGGCCGAGAGGCGCGGCCGCACGACACGCTCGAGAGACTCACCCGGGAGACACCGCCGAGAACCATGATCGGGAGACACCCCCGAGAAGACCCGTCGGGAGTCCCTTGGCGTGGACGTCAGAACGGCCCCCACAGCAGCGCAGGGCCCGGACCGCGCTCGCCGCAGTCGCACGGCGCGGCGCATGCTGCTCGCTGGTGCCGCAAGGCCCCAGGCCTGATCACGACGGGGGCTCAGGATCCTGCAGGAACAGCGGTGTGCACGCCCCGGCCGCCGGAGGCTGGCGGCTGAACGCGACCCAGCGGAAATCGCCGAGTGTGAGCGGATCCACCAGCCGCAGCAGGGCCTCACGCCGGGCCAGCAGATCGGCGAGCTGCTGGGGCGATCCCTGCTGCAGGGCCTGCAGCCGGCCCGCGAGGCCCAGCGCCAGCAGGGCCTCCCCCTGGCGGCGCCCGCCGAGGGGGGTCCAGCCGGCAGCGCTGGCGGCCTGCTCCAGGCTCTCCAGGCAGAGGTGGGCGGTCAGATCCCACTGGCCGGGATCGCGCAGCGGATCATCCGTGGCCCGCTGGGCGCGATAGGCCATCAGGGTGCCGTTCCTGCGCTGGGGCGCGTAATAGCGAGGCGCCTCATGGGCGTAATCGATCACCAGCAACCATCCCTCAGCCATGGCGGCGGCGCAGCCGGCCAGCCAGGGAGCGAGGCCCGGATGCAGCTCCGAGCTCCAGCCGGCGGGACGAAGCTGGTCCGGGAAACGCCGATCATCAGGCCCCAGGTGCTCAGCCAGGGACGACGGTGGCAGCAGCCAGCTCGCCAGTTCAGGGGGCAGCGCGCCCGCGCAATCGAGTCGCAGCACCGGTTGCCCCGCCGCATCCTCCTGCAGGGCCACGCCCTGCTCCCACCAGCGCTCGCCGTCCCAGACGATGCGGGCGACCGCCAGGGCATCGAGCACCTCGTGGGCCAGCACCACACCCCGCACCGGCGCCGCCGCCAGCTGCTCGAAGGAGCACCAGCGCAACGGCAGGGGACAGTCGCCCAGGCGCAGACGCTGGCGCTCGATCATTCCGGGGCTGGTCTCGACCAGCACCAGCTCGCAGCGCCGCGCCAGCTCGGGCCAGCCTGCGGCCAGGGCCTCGGCCAGCTGTGCGGCCAGCTCGCCTTCGCCCGGACCGGTCTCCACCAGGGCCAGCGGGCCGTCGAGCGCCTCCAGCCACTGCGCCAGCTGGGGCACCAGCAGGGCAGCGAATTCGGGGCCGAGGGAGGGGGAGGTAGCGAAGTCGCCGCCGGGGCCGATCCGCAGTCGGCCACTGCCGTAGGCGCCATGCTGCGGATCGTGGAGAACCCACTCCATGTAGGTGCGGAAGGGGACGACTCCACCCGCCTGCCGCAGCCGATGGCACAGCCAGGAAGGAACCGGGGAATCAGCGAAGCCGGTGGCGTTCACACGTCAGGGGAGAAGGTCGGAGAGAATGCTGGCCCAGCCACCGTCACTGCCATGCCCGGCTCGACCGCCACCGCCAACCAGCCCTGCCGCCGCAGCGGGGGCTGGTGGAGTCGGCTGGCCGGTGCCGCCCTCGCGATGCTGCTGGTGCTGCTCAGCGGTGCCGGGGCCGCCGCTGCCTTCGACAACCCGGATCTGCTGCCGGATCACCCCACGCCGGTGATCGACCTGGCCCACCTCCTCACCGATGCCCAGCGCAGCGCCCTGGAGCAGGAACTGACGGAGTTCGAGGAGGGCAGTGGCTGGAAGCTGCATCTGCTCACCCAGTACGACCGCACCCCGGGCCTGGCGGTGCGTGACTTCTGGAAGCTCGATGACCGCAGCCTGCTGGTGGTGGCTGACGAGCGGGGCGGCAACCTGCTGAACTTCAACGTCGGCGACTCCCTGTTCGCGCTGATGCCGCGCACCTTCTGGGTGGAGCTGCAGACGCGCTATGGCAACCAGTACTACGTGCGCGACCACGGCCAGGACGGGGCCGTCCTGGATGCGATCCATGCGGTGAAGGGCTGCCTGGCCATGGGCGGCTGCCAGGTGGTGCCAGGCCTGCCCCGCGAGCAGTGGCTGCTGACCCTGTGTACCTCGATCCTGGGCGGGCTGATCGTGGGCTTCGCTGCCTTCCCGCGCCAGCAGGGGCGCACGATCGAGTGGGCCTGGGTGCTGCTGCTCTCGCCCCTGTGGGTGATCCTGTTCGGGGTGTTCGGCGTGGCGCCGATCGTCACCCGCACCTCCGATGTGCTGCCGCTGCTGCGCAACGGCCTGGGCTTTGCCGCCGGCGCGGTGGGGGCCTATCTGATCGCCCAGGCCACCCTGGGCCGCAACCGTCCGGGGGTCAGCGGTGAGGGCTGAACCCGGCGGGCAGGGTCTCGACCCTGCCGCAGCGTCCAGGCCCCTCCGGTCCCGCGGGCAGCAGCCCAGGGACCGGAGGGGCCTGGGCGTGGCGATCCCAACCCTGAGTCCACCGGAGCCCTCCAGCGGAGGAACGTGAACCGACCTTGGCCGCGGCGGCCTCTGACCCCTCAGGCTGCGCTCCTGGCATGGGCGTTGGGCCAGTGGAAGCGAGCGGACCGGCGGAACGCCAACAAAAAGCCGGACCCCGGGCCCGGCTCGAAGGATCAGATCCCGGACCCGGACCTCACTGGTAGCGGTTGCTGATTGGAGCGGAGGAGCGCTGCACCGACTGAAGACGGCATTCCAGGGTGTCTTCGCGGCAGGGCGGAGCAACCTGCTGGATGGCCACGTTCTCCCACTGCTCGCTGCCGGCGCGGAGGCGAGTCAGCTCCGCGTCATAGAAACGCTTGAGCTCATCGAACCGCTTCACGGGCTGACCGTAGTAACTGTTGCCGGCGAGAGTCGGGAAGGACGCCCACTCGGGCGACAGCAGGGCGGCGAGCTCGGGGGTCATCTCACCCCGGTCGGCCAGGGGCAGGGCTCCGCGGCGCTGGATCAGGAAGATGGCCGCCTGATCCTGGGCTTCGGGGTGGAAGCCACGTAGGCCGAGGGCGCGGGAGACCATCGACCAGGTGAAAGGCATGAACTGATAGGCCCCGGCTGCGGCGCTGGCATACCGGGACGAATAAATCACCCGATCGGGGTGGCGGTCGAAGGAGTGGAACAGCCCGCCGCCGAACAGGATCCGGTAGCCGACCTCATGACCGTTAGCCCAGGTGCCCTCGGCGTAACGGATGGTGTTCAGCAGGGCCTTGCGCTCAGGGGTGAGGGCATAGGGGGCTGGACCGGTCGGCAGCGGAGGCAGCGTCGCGACCTGATGAACGCGGACGGGGACCGGGGCAGAGGCCGCGGGCGGCTCATCATCAAGGCCATCCAGGCGTTCGGTGGCCATCGCAGGGGTGGCCAGGAGACTGAAGCCGGAGACGGCAAGGACACCAAAGGCGGCACCCAGACGAGGGGATCGCGGAAGGAACGGCAAAACGGATCGAGCGGAGGACGGTACAGGCCACGCCAGACGGGTGTGAGGAGCCAGGCGAGGACCGGTTTTCAAACTCAGGCTCAAGCCGGGTTCCGAAGAAACCGGAGCTGCTGGGGAACCTGACGAAGCTGAAGAAACTCTGGGAACTTCGCGGTACGTTGCCTATCGAACCGCCCCGGCGCGATCGTTGTTGTGACGATCGAACAAGTGTCCACGAGTATCAGCAACTACCGCGCGCGATTCTGATCACTGTCGGTGACTGCATTTCTACCGATCAGGACAACAGCAATTCAAACCCTCTCAGAAGGAACGATCGGAACTGCTGATCCCTCCTCCGCCAGCGCCACGATCGCCTCGGCAGCCCGCTGCGCCCCATCCGCCGCCAGGGGCCCGACCAGGGGCTCGAGCAGAGGCTGGTCCAGTTGCCAGTCGCCGCTCTCGAGCTGGGCGCGGCTGAGCAGGCGATGCCGTCCGTGGTTCTGCAGGTCGCGCTCCAGTACGGGGGCTTCCGCAAAACCGCTGCGCCGCACCAGATGAATGCCCACCCCCTGGCTGAAGGCTTCGCAGAAGCTGCTGTATCCGGCCTTGGTGATCAGTCGCCCGATCCGGGGCATCAGATCGAGCGGCCGCACGCCGGCCGGCAGCACGCGACCGTTGACGGCGGCGGCCAGGGCCGGGTCCGGTCCCACGAACACATGCTCGGGCCAGAGGGCCAGAAGGGCGGGATCGACCGCCAGGCCGAGCCCCCCGAAGCTGAGCAGCACGCAGCGCTGGCGCTCTGGCGGCAGCCGGAGAGCCGCGATCCGCTCCTGCAGCGATGGATCGTGGCGCGGCCGCGAGGCCGTGAGCCCCACCGGCCGCTCCGGAAGCCCCCAGTCCATCGGCAGGGAGAGGGGGCAGCGGATCAGCAGATCCCCCTGCCGATAAAGATCCCGGGCCTGGTCGGCCCGGGCCGTGAAGGCGCCGCCCAGGGGCCGATAGATGTTGTCCCAGCCGAAACTGGCCAGCCACGCCAACGGCACCCCCAGCCGGCGGGCCAGCAGGGCCGCCGTGGGCGGCACATCCCCCAGGATCAGCAGGGGAGCGCCCTGCTGCCGCAACCACCGGCTCTCGCGCTCCAACTGCTCCGGCAGCTCCCGGTCGAGGGTCTGCAGGGCCGCCAGGGTGGCGGGCTCATCGCAGCCCAGGGCATCAGCCTGCACCATGCCCACATCCCACCGGCAGGGACGGCGCTCGAAGGGCACGGCACCCAGGGCCAGCTCCAGAAACGCCGGCGCAAGCCCGGTGGAGAGCACCAGCCGCCAGCGCGGACGCAGGGCTGCCACCTGTTCGAGCACGGCGGCCGTGCGCGAGCCATGGCCGTAGCCGTGGCTGCTGAGACAGACGTAGATCAGCACGGGATCAGCAGGGCATCAGCGGCAGAGGAGCACTCCAGAGCGTCTGCTCATAGAGAAGATCGCCATCCGGGGCGTACCAGCGGTGGCTGACCCGCTCCAGGGTCGTGCCCTGGAAGACGACCCAGCTGAAGTGGCGCAGGGCCCGGCCCTGCTGATCGTGGCCGTGGCGTGGCACACAGGCGGCATTGAGATGGGCCGTCCCCTGCCGGTCGCGATGAAAACTCAGGCGTTCGCCCGCGCCCCGCCGCAGGCGGTGGTGCATGTGCCCGAACACCACCAGGGGCACGGGCCGCTGCCGGCGGGCCCGGTGGAGTGCCAGGGCCAGATCCTGGTCTCCCCAGTCGCAGGCGGGGAGCTTCCAGTCGCGGCCGCAGGGATCGGCAGCACCGCTGCCGAGGCCGCTCGGGCCGCAGTGGGCCAGCACCACCAGGGGCAGGGACGGGTCGGCGGCGGCCAGGCCTGCCTCGATCCGCTGGGCCGATTCATCCATCGTGAGGGGTCCGTAGACGGAGCGCACGGCCTGGGAGAGATGGAAACCGCCGCCGGCACTGCCGGGCCGGGCCCCGACCACCGCCAGTCCGGGTGGCCGGAGCGTGCGCAGGCTCCAACCGCAGTGACGGTCCCCCAGCAGGGTGATCTGGCGCTGGAGCCGGCGCCCACTGGGATCCCGACCGGTGTCGTGGTTGCCGAGGACGCAGGCCATCGGCAGATCCAGCTGGGCCAGCAATCGGGGGATCCGGCCCCCGCCGTCGCTGAGATCCCCCACCAACAGCAGCGCGTCGGGGGCGATCGTCTCCAGGAGGCGCTGGTCGCTGGCATCCCACTGATCGTGAAGGTCGCCGGCGATGGCGATCCGCAGCTCTGCCAATTCCACCGCCTGCCTAGGCTGGGCTTCATCCTGCCCGACCAGGGAGAACGGTTGGTTCCCAGCACGTCATCGCAATCCTCCGGGAGCCGCTCCACGGGGCCGGCGACGGCCTCGCAGGCCCCTGTTGCCGCAATCAGCCGCACTCCGGCGCCTCTCGCAGCCCCGGCCGGGATCAGGCCGGTCGCGGGCTCCAGACCAGCACCCGCCGGCACGGCCGCCCCTGCACAGGCCCGCAGCAGCCCGCCGACCAGCCCCCCCACGGCTGATGTCTCGGCCCCGCCCGCGGCCGAGCTTCCCGCCGCGATCGCCGAGCTGCGCCGCCAGCGCAACGCCGTGATCCTGGCGCACTACTACCAGGAAGCCGACATCCAGGACATCGCCGACTTCATCGGCGATTCGCTGGATCTCTCGCGCAAGGCGGCCGCCACCGACGCCGATGTGATCGTGTTCTGCGGGGTCCACTTCATGGCCGAAACGGCCAAGATCCTGAATCCGGGCAAGACCGTTCTGGTGCCTGATCTGGCGGCGGGCTGCTCCCTGGCCGACGCGTGCCCGGCCGACGGCTTCGCCCGCTTCCGTGCCGAGCACCCGGATCATGTGGTCGTGAGCTACATCAACTGCTCGGCGGCGGTGAAGGCCCAGAGCGATCTGATCTGCACCAGCAGCAACGCCGTGGATCTGGTGCGTCAGCTGCCGGCGGACCAGCCGATCCTGTTCGCCCCCGATCAGAACCTGGGCCGCTGGGTGGCGCGCCAGAGCGGCCGCGACCTCACCCTCTGGCCGGGCAGCTGCCAGGTGCACGAGAGCTTCAGCGAGCAGGCGCTGCTGCAGCTCAAGCTCGAGCACCCCGGGGCCGAGGTGATCGCCCACCCCGAATGCGAGCCCCATCTGCTTGATCTGGCCGATTTCATCGGCTCCACCAGCCGGCTGCTGCAGCGCGCCGCCGACAGCCCCGCCGACAGTTTCATCGTGCTCACCGAGCCGGGGATCCTCCACCAGATGCGTCGGCGCGTTCCCGGCAAGACCTTCTTCGAGGTGCCGGGGGCCGACGGCTGCAGCTGCAACGCCTGCCCCTACATGCGTCTGAACACACTTGAAAAGGTGTGGCATTGCCTGCAGACCCTGGAACCGGCGATCGAGCTCGACGAAGGGCTGCGCCAGCGGGCCCTGGTGCCGATCCAGCGCATGCTGGAGATGAGCCGCTGAACCCTGCCCGACCTTCGGTGTCCGGCCGTCCATCGGCCCGCCTGAGCGAACATCCGCCGGCACGTCGTTCCTGAGGCCGCAGCTCCATGGCCCTTCCCCCCGGCTCTCTGCTGCAGCTCACCCCCCAGGGGCTGTACTGCCCGGCGGCCCGGGCCTGGATCGATCCCTGGCGGCCGGTGCCCCGGGCCCTGATCAGCCATGCTCACGCCGACCACGCCCGCGCCGGCTGTGGGGAGTACTGGGCGATCGGCGCCAGTGAACCGATCCTGCGCCAGCGGCTGGGCAGCAGCATCGATCTGATCCCGGTGGACTACGGCCAGCTGCACCGCATCGGTGATGCGCGCGTGTCGTTTCATTCGGCCGGGCACGTGCTGGGCAGTGCCCAGATCCGGCTGGAGGCCGGCGGCGAGAGCTGGCTGGTGAGCGGTGACTACAAACGATGCGCCGACCCCAGCTGCGCCCCGTTCGAGCCGGCGACGGCCGATGTGTTCATCACTGAGGCCACCTTCGGCCTGCCGATCTACCGCTGGCAGAGCGGAGCGGCGGTGGCCCGACAGATCCTGGAGTGGTGGCGGGGGGCAGCGGAGCGGCCGTCGATCCTGTTCGCCTATGCCTTCGGCAAGGCCCAGCGGCTGCTGGCCGAACTCGCCGCCATCGGCATCGGCGAACCGGGCCAACCCGGGTGCGAGGGCGACGAGATCCTGCTGCACGGCGCGGTCGAGGCGCTGATGCCGGCCTACCGCGAGGCTGGCGTGCGGCTGCCCCCAACCCTGCCCGCCAGCGCCATCCCCCGCGGCACTTCCCTGGCCGGCCGGCTGGTGATCGCCCCGCCTTCGGCCCACCGCTCGGTGTGGATGAAGCGCTTCAGGCTGCCCCAGACCGCCTTTGTCAGCGGCTGGATGGCCGTTCGCGGCGCCCGCCGCCGCCGCGGCTATGAGCGCGGCTTCGTGCTCAGCGACCACGCCGACTGGCCCGGACTGATCCAGAGCGTCCGCCAGAGCGGAGCCCGGCAGGTGTACGTGACCCACGGCAACAGCGATGGCCTGGCCCGCTATCTGCGCGAGGTGGAGGGAATCTGCGCTGAACCGCTGGAGGGGGCCTTCGCCGCCGAGCGGAGTGATGAGGGAGTGGAACCGGGCCAGGCCCCGGAACACGACCAGGCCCCGGAACAAGCGGAGGCAATCGCGGCCGCCAGCGAGGACGGAATCGCAGTCGCGACCGATGACGCGCTTCGTTCCGCGAGCGATCCCTGGCCCTGAGAGCCTCCGGGCAAGCCCCCGACGCCCCCCGGGCCTGCCGGGGTGCTGAGCCGGAGCCCGAAGCCGACCGATACCGTGGGCCAGCGCCGCTGAGGTGGGCCCCATGCTGACTCTGCCGAAGCCCTGGGCACCCGACTGCGCCGTCAAACCGCGGATGCCGCTGCTGGGATTGCCAGGGTGCTCGCTGGAGTTTCACGACCCGATCGTGCTGGCGGAGTCGCTGGCTGGGCTACTGCCGGTCCGCACGTGCGATCCGATCCAGCGAGCCACGGCAACAGCACCGTTCCGTTGCCACGCCGGAGCCCTGAACCTGGGTGGTCTGGAACTGGTGGCGATGTGGGGAACAGGGCTGCAGGGGGAGGTGGACGGCACCGACCTGGCCACGGTGATCCTTCCGTACCGGGGTGAGGGGCAGTTCCGGATCGAGGGGCGCAGCCTGATCAACCGCACCGGCCAGTCCCTGCTGGTCCTGCCCCCCGGCGCCTGGCGCACGCGCAACGATGTGATGGGCGGCCTGACGATCCGCCTCGATCCGCGGCGGCTGCAGGCGGTGGGCCGCACCATGGCCGGTCCATCGGTGCCACCCCAGCGCTGGCTGGCCGTGGGCCAGACCCCACGGGTGCTGACGGTGCAGCAGCTGGGGAGCGCCATCCCCCTCCAGCGGCTGTACTCGGTGATGGAATTCCTGCACGGACTGGTGCTGCGGCTCGGATCGGTGCCGGAGTCGCTGCGGCTCGATGATCTGCTGCTGCGCCAGATCGCCGCGGTTCTGGCACCGGGCCTGCTGGCCGAGGCCGGCGCCACGCCGGGCCACGAGGACCGCTTCGATGCGCTGATCGACTGGATGCACGCCCACTGTGATCAGCCGATCAGCCTGACGGATCTCGAGCGCCGCTCCCACTATTCGCGCCGCAGCCTGCAGGCGGCCTTCAAGGCCCGATTCGGCTGCGGCCCGATGCAGTATCTACGCCGCCAGCGGCTGTGGCGGGCCCGGCGGCTGCTGGATGAGGGCGCTCCCGGCTGCAGCGTCAGCAGCGTCGCCTTCTCCTGTGGGTATCTGAGCGTGGCGAGCTTCCGCCGCGACTTCCAGATGCGCTTCGGCATGCCCCCGTCCCAGCGGCTGTCCCTGGCCAGGAACAGACATGTTGCTTCCTGATCAGGCCAAGCGAACGGGGACGCCCCGGCAGGAGGATCACTGCCCTCAGGCTTGGGGACAGAGCCCGGCCACCGCTCAGAAAACGCAGAGCTGTGGTCCGGGCCTGACAGTGTTCGTACGGTGCGGGAGCCACCTGAGCTGAGCGGCCGGGACGATCCCGGCGCCCCTGACGGGCCGATCACAGGCCGCCGGCCGTTGCATCCAGCCCCATGGCCCGTTCCCTGTCCCTCGCCCTGGTCTGCAGCCTGCTCGGCACGGCCGCCGGTCCAGCCGCGGCGATGCCCCTGCCGACCGCGACCGCCGCCACCCTGTACAGCGGCGGGACGATCCTGACCATGGCGGGAGCCGAGCCGGTGGTGGCCGAAGCGCTGGTGGAACAGGGCGGCCGCATCGCCTACGTCGGCCCCCTGGCCGGGGCGCTCCGTGCCGCCGGTGGCGGCGCCCGCCGCGTGAATCTGCAGGGCCGCACCCTGCTGCCCGGCTTCATCGACACCCACGGCCACTTCATCTATTTCGGCAAGAACCTGATCGATGCCGATCTGTTCGGTGCCTCCAGCATCGAGGAGATCGTGCGTCGCATGACCGTGCAGGCCACCAGGGTGGGGTCCGGTGACTGGATCGTCGGCTTCGGCTTCCGGGGTGCTGATCTGAGCCGTTATCCCAGCGTCGCGGAACTCGACGCCGTCTCGACGGACCGGCCGGTGATGGTGGTCGACAGCTCGGGGCATGCCGGGGCGATGAATTCCGCCGCCTTCCGGGCCGCCGGCATCACGGCCGACACCCCCGATCCGGTGGGCGGAAAGTTCATCCGCCAGGCCGATGGCCGCACGCTGGCCGGCAAGGCAGAGGAGACGGCCCTCAACCTGGTGCGCGAGAAACGCCCCGCCTTCAGCGGCACCACGGCGGATGCCGTGGCCACCCGGGCCAGTGCCCTGTGGGCCAGCTACGGCCAGACCACCGCCCAGGACTGCGGCATCGGCCTGGGCAGCGATGACATCGCCCTTGTGCGCAACGCCATCGACAAGCGGCTGCTGAGCGTGGATCTCTACATCTGCGCCAAGGATTCCACCGTCGAGGCGATGGCCGGCGCCGCCCGGAAGGTGGCCGATGACTACGCCAGGGCCCAGCCGGTGGCCGGTGCGGACTTCGAACGCCAGCAGGGCCTTCTCAGCGCCGCTGCCGCCCGCCCGGGCGACACCACCGCCCGGTTGCTGGAGCTGCGCCCCGACCTGGACAAGCGCTACGTCAACCGGGTGCGGCTGGGCGGCATCAAGTTCTGGCTGGATGGCGCGATACCCACCGCCTGGATGAGCCAGCCCTACGCCAGCCCACCGCCGGGCGAGAAGCCGGGCTTCCGCGCCTATCAGCAGATCCCCGACGCTGTCCTGGAGCAGGCCTTCGATCGCTGGTGGACCAGCCCGGTGCAGATCAACATGCACATGAACGGCGATGCAGCGGCCGAACAGGCGCTGCGGGCGATCCAGAAGGCGATCGGCAAGCACGGCATGGCCGACCACCGACCGGTGTTCATCCACGCCAGCTACCTGCGGCCCGATCAGATCCAACGCCTGAAGGCGGTGGGTGGGGTGCCCAGCTTCCTGACCACGGGCCTGCTGCCCGGTGGCGACACCGTGCTGCGGCTGTGGGGGCCGGAGCGGGCCGCCCAGGCGATGGCGGCCCAGAGCATGCGGCGCGCCGGCATCCCGTTCACCTTCAGCCACGATGCGCCGGTGTCGCCGCAACCCTGGGTGCTGGCCCTGGTGGATGCAGGCGTCAATCGCCGCACCTCCAGTGGACAGGTGATCGGACCTGATCAGCGCGTCACGCCCTATCAGGCCCTGCAAGCGGTCACCGCCAACGCCGCCTGGCAGATCAAGGAGGAGAAGACCAAGGGCACCCTGGAGGTGGGCAAGCTGGCCGATCTGGTGATCCTGGAGCGCAATCCGCTCCAGGTCGATCCCGCCACGATCAAGGACATCGCTGTGCTGGAGACGATCAAGGAGGGGCGCACGATCTGGCAGCGGCCCGCCCCGGCGCTCACGGGCAAGACCGGCGCGGGCATCGGCCCCGCCGCAGCCGGCGGCGGCGGGCTGCAGGAGCCGCTGGTCATCGCGCACGACCACAACCATGAGCACAGCCCCGTGACCACCCCCCTGACTCCCGCCGCCCGGCAGACCCTGGAGCTGCTGGTGCGCGCCGCCCACTGAAGAACGGTTTCAGGGCGCTGCCATGGCGATGCGGCAGTGCTAACCAGGCAGGGTTCCTGATGAACCCTCCGGATCATGAACGTGCTGATCTTCGCCTCCACCACCGCGCCCATGGGCGTTCCGGTGATCCTGCCGGCCCTGGCCGGCGCGGGCCTGTTGTTCTTCCTGTCCCAGCTGTTCGTGCCCAAACAGTCCTGAGCACCAGGCCGCGTGCAGGCGCGCTCCCAGCTCACCCCTGAGCCAGGGGCGCTCAGGACGCACTCAGGACGCGGGATGGCGACAATCGCCGGGCGGCAGGCACAGCCAGCCGTCCCCCCTTGCCCCGGGCCATGCGCCATTTCGCCGCCCTTTACAGCGAACTCGATGGCACCAGCGGCACCCTCGCCCGGGTGGAGGCACTGGTGCGCTATTTCTGCCGCACCCCGCCGGAAGACGCCGCCTGGGCACTGCATGTGCTGCTGGGCCGGCAGGGCAAACGGCTGATCACCGGCCGCCGGCTGCGCCAGATCTGCCTGGAGGGCTCGCCCCTGCCCGAATGGCTGTTCGACGACTGCTACGCCCACGTCGGCGACTCGGCCGAGACAATCGCCCTGCTCTGGCAGCAGATTGCCCCCGACACTGACCAGACTGTGGACGCTGACGCCGCTGACGGCACAGACGCCGCCACCGACGACCCGCCGACACCGGAGCTGGCGCAGACATCGCTCCGGCACTGGATGGAGCAGCTGCTGCCCGCGGCGGCCGCCCTCGAAGGTGACGCCCAGGCCACCGCCGTGCGCGATCTCTGGCGCGGCCTGGCGGCGCCCGAGCTGCTGGTGGCCAACAAGCTGCTCACCGGTGGCCTGCGGGTGGGCGTTGGCCAGGGGCTGGTGCTGCGGGCCCTGGCCCGGATCAGCGGCCTCGAGGAGGCGCTGCTGCAACATCGGCTGATGGGGGGGTTCCAGCCCGATGCCGCCGCCTGGCAGGCCCTGCTGGCCCCGAGTGATCAGGCGGAGGCTGTGCCCAGCCGTCCGTACCCCTTCTTCCTGGCCTCCCCCCTGGAGAACGCCAGCGCCGGCGCCGACTCCAGCGCGCCCACCCCCAGCGGCCCGGAGCCCGCTCCCCTGCCAGGCAAGCCGATCGACTGGCTGGTGGAGTGGAAGTTCGACGGCATCCGCGGCCAGCTGATCCGCCGCGCCGGGGAGGGTTTCCTCTGGAGCCGCGGCGAGGAGCTGATCAACGCCGCCTTTCCCGAGCTGATCGCCGCCAGCGCCGCCCTGCCGGAGGGCAGCGTGCTCGATGGCGAGATCCTGGTCTGGCCGTCCGCCGACCCCCGGCCGGCCCCCTTCGCCCAGCTGCAGCGGCGCCTGGGGCGCAAAGCTCCCGGCCGACGCCTGCTCACCGAGGTGCCGGCGGTGTTCGTGGCCTACGACCTGCTGGAGCATGGGGGCAAGGATTGGAGGGCCAGGCCCCTGGGCCAGCGCCGGACCGCCCTGGAAGCCCTGATCCAGGGGCTGCCGTCGGCGGCGACGAGCCCCGCAGCCGGGCTCCTGCGCCTCTCCCCCCGCCTGCCGCTGGAGGCCTGGGCCGCTCTGGAGCCATTGCGCCAGGGCGCGGCGGCCGCCGGCGCCGAGGGGCTGATGCTCAAAGCCCTCGACTCCCCCTATCTGGCCGGCCGCCGGCGCGGCCACTGGTGGAAGCACAAGCGCGAGCCATACAGCCTCGATGCGGTGCTGCTCTATGCCCAGGCCGGCAGCGGGCGCCGCGCCAACCTGTTCACCGACTACACCTTCGGCCTGTGGGAGCACCCGCCCGGCGCCTCCGCTCCCGGCAGCACCGATCGCACCGGTCGCCGCACATCCGCAGGCACCGCAGCCGGCGATGCTGCCGCCGAGGCGGAGGCGGAGGATCACCTGGATCCTGGCGATGACAACGGCCGCCAGCCGCGGCTGGTGACCTTCGCCAAGGCCTACTCCGGTCTGGACGATGGCGAGATCACGGAGCTCGACCGCTGGATCCGCAGCCACACCACGGAACGCTTCGGACCCGTGCGGGCGGTGGAGCCGGTTCAGGTGTTCGAGCTGGCCTTCGAAGGGCTGCAGCGCTCCAGCCGTCACAGGAGCGGCATCGCCGTGCGCTTCCCTCGCATCGCCCGCTGGCGTCGCGACAAACCCGCCCATGAGGCCGACACCCTCGCCAGCGCCCTGGCGTTGCTGGAGAGCAGGGACTGAAGGCATCAGCCAGGCTGGCGGTAGCGGCTGGAGCGCAGCCGATGTCCAGGTGCGCCCGATCCGTTCTGAGCTGACGCTCCAGGCGGTGAGGCCGTCCCGGGCTGATTGTGTTCCTTCAATCGCCGTCCCGCCGCCACCACGCCATCCGCAGCGATGAACAGCCTGAGTCAAGCGGCGGCCATCGCCGGAACCATGGCGTTTGGCGCCACCGCCGTGCTCGCGATCCCTCCCATCGCATCGACCTGCTTGCGGCCATGGCGATGGGTGTGATGACCGCCATCGGTGGAGAAGCGGTGCGCGATCTGATCCTGGATCAACCCGTTTTCTGGGCGAAGGATCTCCTGCCAATGGATCTCCCTGGCGGCCAGTATCACCACGCTTTATGGCCACCGCCTGCCCTTGCGCAAGCGCTTGATGGCGCAACTTCTCTACTTGGATGCCATCGGCATTGCCCTGTTTGCCATCGATGGGAGGCAAAAAGGATGGGAGCTGGGTTTCGGCCTTCCCGGGCCCCGATCCTGCTGGGAATCATGCCGGCGATTGGTGGAGGGCTGATCCGTGATGTGCTGGCAGGTCGTGAGAATCGACTGATGAAACGTGAACTGGATGCGATTCCGGTGAGTGGTGGCTGCCTGACCACTGCCGTGCTGATGACAGCCCGGCCCCAAGTCGACAACCTGATTGCACTGGCCTGCATGGGCTCCATCGTCCTGTTTCGAGGCAGCGCGATTCACTGGAAGCTGGAGGTGCCGGACTGGTTGAGAATGAGCACGAGTCAGAGGGAACCTGAAGCCACGATCCACCCCCAGATCCCGGACAGGATTGATCCCCATCCAAGCGAGTCAATAGCCCACAAATTCATACCAAAAGACACTGGGAACCACCCACGTTCCCGTGCCATTCTCTTGCGCCTCAGGCGAAGAATCCGGGCCACGATGGTCCGAATCCATGCGCTGGACATTGTTCGCCAGCCGCGCCGGCAGCCCTGTTACCCCAGACCGGGCAGCCATCAGCGGAGCTGCAGAGACGCGCCGACGCATCCGATGAGCCTGGAACGATTCTCCCCATCCCCTACCGGCCCCCCGGCGTCGGCAGAGACCGGGTCACGCCACCTCTGCAGCAGGCGCCGGCCGCTGGCTGGGTGATCAGGGCCGCTGGGTTGGGGCCTCCGGAGTCTCTCCCGACGGCTCGCTCCAGGGATGGAACGCCTCCTTTGCGGTGGGGAGGACCTCGCTGCCATGGCAGTTCCCCAGCACCATGGCGTGCGCGAGGGCCGTGGCCGCGATCAGGGCATCGCGCAGCGGCCTGGGATCAGGCGTCTGCAGGGCGGTCCTGCAGCGGGCCGCGGCCCCATCCACCGGCAGCAGGCGCCC
>Ga0315902_10002785_pt1 | contig 26794 bp, 17 predicted proteins | sample LakEriMetagenome_9_FD_203523 | JGI IMG/M metagenome (GOLD analysis project Ga0315902, IMG submission 203523) | Freshwater fungal communities from buoy surface, Lake Erie, Ohio, United States - Buoy 12 MA117 | ecosystem: Environmental > Aquatic > Freshwater > Lake > Lake biofilm | place: USA... | reverse complement strand
CCGACTTTGCCCCGCGCACCCAGTTGGAAATCGACCTGCTGCGCCACCTCTTCGCCATCTACGCACGCGTCAGCTATGAACGCGTGTTGAGCGGAAGCATGGGGATTCCGAACATTTACAACTTTCTGCGCAGCACGGATCTGGCGGAGGAAACCCCCGCCATCACCGAAGCACTGAAGACCCACGATGCGGGAACAGTCATCACGCGAGCCGCACTTGATGGGAGCTGTCCGCTCTGCGCGCTGGCCATGGATCTTTTTGTCGGAATCCTCGGAGCGGAAGCAGGCAACCTTGCCCTCAAAACAATGGCCACCGGCGGGGTCTTTATCGGCGGAGGCATCGCCACAAAGATTCTTCCACTGCTGCAGAAGCCCGCATTGCTCGAGGCTTTTTTCGCCAAAGGACGGTTCGAAGAATTCATGCGACGCATCCCCGTGCGGGTTATTCTCAACGATCAGGCCGCCTTACTCGGCGCGGCCCGCCACGCCCTTCTTCGCGCGGAAGCTCCCAGGGTCAAGCACTGAGGGCGGTCAAAGCAGCCCGTTCGCGTGCAACTTCGCCAGCACAGCCAGTTGTAACCAAAACATTTCCCGGTGCCCGCGCAGCGCAACGCCGTAGATCTGGCGTCCGTTTTCCTCCCACACGATTGCCGCGCAGTGACCCGCAGCTCCCGTGTATCCGACCTTGCCCCCGCGGCAGTTGGGATGGCGATGCAGGACGCGATTGGAATTACGCAGTTGTGTCATTGCGCCATTGGCTTGGCGCCAGTTGAGAAATTTCGTGCCGTTGGCCTGACGAATAACCGGGTTGGCATAAGCCGCCCGGAGAATCTTGACTGTGTCAGAGGCCGTCGAATGTTGCCCTGACTTTGAGAAACCGGCGCTGTCCTTGAAGACGGAACTGTTGGCACCGAGTCGGCGAGCCATCGACGTCATCTTTGCCCCGAATGCCGCCTCGTTTCCGCTGTTGTCGCGCGCGAGTGCACGAGCGGCGTCATTAGCACTGAGAACAAGCATGGCGTTGAGCAACTCGCGTCGCGTATAAGTGCCCCCGAGGGAGTTGGGGAGTTTCGTCGGCGGGCAAGAGACGTCTTGCGCCGTAATGGTCACCGGCTTATCGAGATTTCCCGCTTCGACAATAATCAGCGCAGTGACCAACTTCTGCACGCTCGCTATTTCCCGCTGCTGGTTCGCATTCTTCTCCGTCAGCACACGCCCTGTCTTTCCATCGACGATATAAACGGTGTCCGCCTCAACCAAAGAAGCACCGCTTCGCCCGCCAAGTCCGGGCGACGCGGGAGCAGTGGACTGAACACGCGTGCTACAAGCGGTAAGAGCAGCCATCAGAAACAACGCTAAGGCCGTAGAGATTAAACGGGCGATACTTACCACAAAACAAGGAAGTTAGGATGCGATGCCGGATGGTCAAGGAACATAATATAATAACGCGATTTTTGATTTGCCGCCCGAGCGAAGGGACTGGATTCTTTTTACGTGACGTCCTTTTTCCGTTGGCTGGCGGTTCCGATCCTGCCAGCTCTGCTTGGCTGCTGCGCCACGCAAAAAGCTCCGGCACCAAGCGTACCAGCGAAAACCGCGCTAGGAAAACGGACCTCGAGCTCCGTCCAGTTTGGGTTTCCCCCGGGTGTCGATTGGCAAAACGCCACTCCCGACCAAATCGCAGATGCCGTCTTCAATGCGGTTACAAGCAATCCCGACGCTGCCGCAGATATTGCCGTCGCTGGCGTTCAAAAAGCCACGAGGACTGGACGGTGGCCGATTCCAGAGGGAAAGCAATCTGTCGATCCCGAGCCGGGCTTTTGGAGCTTTCAATGGCTTCTTCCAAAGCGAAGCCGCTGACCGGCCAGCTAATTCCCTCGAGCCTGTTTTTCCTTCAAGTTTCAGTCCTCCGACTTCATCCTTCCTGCCGAATTGGGGGTGTAGCTCAACGGTTAGAGCAGGCGGCTCATAATCGCTTGGTTCACGGTTCGAATCCGTGCGCCCCCACCACCAAACCGTTATATGCCCACTTTCGACATCGTCTCCGAAATCGACCGTCAGGAAATCCTCAACGCCATTGATCAGGCCCGGCGCGAATTGGCCAGCCGTTTCGACTTCAAAGGCTCCGAGGCCAAGCTGGAAATCGAAAAGGACGGCAACCTGCGGCTCACCGCCGAGGACGCATCGCGGCTCAAAGGGTTGCGCGAAATCATGGTGGGCAAACTGGCCAAACGGAACGTCGACCTGCGCAATGTGGACCAGAAAGAGCCGGACATCTCGCCCCTTGGCCACGCACGGCAATTGTTTGTTTTCAAACAAGGACTGGAGGGCGACAAAGCCAAAGAAATCTCAAAGTTCCTCAAGGCCTCGGGACTGAAAATCCAGTCCACGCTGCAAGATCGCCAGATCCGCGTCACCGGCAAAAAGCGCGACGACCTCCAGGAAGCCATCGCCGCTCTGCGTGCCAAAGATTTCGGCGTCGCGCTGAATTACACCAACTTCCGCGACTAAGCGGAGGCTATCTCGCACGAGATACGGTCAAACGCCTGCGCCGGATCGTCCGCCCGCGAGATCGGTCGCCCGATGACCAAATGCGTGGCTCCGCCGCGCACCACTTCAACAGGCGTTGCCGTCCGCCTTTGGTCGCCGGCATCCGTTCCGGACGGACGCACGCCGGGAATGACAAGGAGCGGCTCCTCGCCGAGCTCTGTCCGCAGCAGCGGCAACTCGAGCGCGCTGGCGACAAAGCCGCGCACTCCAGCCGCATAGCCCATTTTGGCCAAGCGAACCACTTGCTCGCCCACACTGCCTTGAACACCGCACGCCTCGAGGCTCAACTGATTGGAACTTGTTAGCACGGTGACTCCAAGAATTGTCGTCTTCTCGCCCGCCTCCGCCACAGCCGCCGCGCACATTTCCGGTCCCCCAGAGAGATGGATGGTGCACAAGTCGACGCCCAAGTTGCGCGCCGAACGCACCGCCGATGCCACCGTGTTCGGAATATCGTGCAGCTTGAGATCGAGGAAGACGCGCGCACCGTGCTCCTTCACCGCCTCGACCGCCGCCGGCCCCGCCGCGGTGAAAAGTTGCAGCCCGACTTTGTAAAAACGCGCCCGCCCGGAAAGCTGATCCATGAGGCGACGCGCGTCGTCGAGCGAGGGTTCGTCGAGAGCCACGATGATTTCCGCTTTGCCGCCGACTTCCGTGCCGTGAATCATGCCCGCATGCAAATCGCCGCCCCGGCCAAAATCAACCTCAACCTGCGCGTGCTCGGACGCAACGAGGCCACGGGTTACCACGACATCGAAACGTGGATGGTTCCGGTCACGCTGGCCGACGAACTGCGTGTCGAACTGCGCGAAGCACCGGGCATCGCGCTGACTTGCAGTGACCCCGAACTCGACAACGGCTCCGGTAACCTCGCTTGGCAAGCCGCCGACTTGTTCCTGCGCGAGACCAATCACCCGGGCGGCGCGGCAATCGAACTGCACAAACACATCCCGCATGGCGCCGGTCTCGGCGGCGGAAGCAGCGATGCTGCCGCTGTGCTCAAGGCGCTCAACAAGCAAGCAGGACAACCTCTCGACGAAGCCGCGCTCGAGAAACTCGGCGCCCTACTCGGATCGGACGTCCCCTTTTTCATTCGCGCGCAAGCATCGATGGCCCGCGGACGCGGGGAGATCCTCGCACCTCGCCCACTCCCGCAACAACTCGATCTCCTGTTGATCAAGCCCCCGTTCGCCGTCGAAACACCTTGGGCCTACCGTCGATGGTCGGCCCAAAGGTTCTGCCCCGAGGAGTGGACCGCGCCGCAGATCCACGAAGGCGTGGAAATCTTCAACGATATCGAGCGTCCGGTCTTCGCCAAGTTCATCATCCTCGCCGCGATGAAGAAATGGCTGCTCGAGCATTCGCTGGTTGCCGCTGCGGCCATGTCGGGTTCCGGCTCGTGCATGTATGCCATCCTTCGCGACTCGCGTGGGGCGAAGCAACTGGCGGACGAAGCGAAAAACTTGTTCGGGCATACCTTCTGGACCGCAGCCTGCCGGACCGCGTTATGACGAGTCCGTAACATTCGGCATTGACGCCACTCAGCGGTGTTCTCAACCTTCTTTCCGGCGTCGTAGTCGGTATGGACACCAAAGCTTATCCCCCCGGATTCCGCGCACGGCGCGGACTTAACTGGAGTTCCCTGGGACTCATGTATGCGGCTTACTACATGTGCCGCTACAACTTCCGCTTCGCCACGCCCGGCATGCAGGACGAATTCGGGTTCACCACAACCCAGATCGCCGACATGCTGGCCATCTGGTCGCTGACTTACGGCACAGGCCAACTGGTCAACGGTCTCCTCACGGACCGGATCGGCGGCAAACGCTCCATGCAGATCGGCGCCTTCGGCACGATTATCGTCAACTTGGCCATGGGCCTGCTCCCGCTTCTTGTCGTCGGCGGCGCGCTGGCTGCAGCGGCGAAATTCGTCTTCCGCTCGGACGTCATCGATCCAGCTTTCGGCGCCATCGCACTCGTCTGGCTGGTCAACGGCTGGTTCCAATCCTTCGGCGCGCCCGGCATGATCAAAATCAATGCCGCATGGTTCCGGCGCCAGGAACGCGGAACCTTCGCCGGTATTTTCGGCTTTATGATCCAGCTCGGCCAGGTGGTCAGCTCGAAGCTATCGCCGATGATCCTCAATGGCATCTCGCTCGGCATACTCGTCGTCGCTCCCGGCCAATGGCGCTGGCTGTTCATCATCCCACCGATGGTAACGCTGGTCGCGGCAATCTTCATGAGTGTCGCCGCAAAGCAATCGCCCGATGAGGCCGGATACCCGGGCGTCATCGAGGATGAGATCGACAATTCGGCCGGTGTGACCGTTTCGCTCAAGGAATCTTTCAGGACCATCTTCACCCATCCCCTCGTGTGGTTCTACGCCTGCGCTTACGCCTGCACCGGCGCGGTGCGCACCAGCTCCGACCAATTGTCTATCCTCTACTTTCAGGAGCAGCTCGGCATGGACATGAAAACCAACATTCCGGCGACCGTTGCTTGGACGCTCGCCGTCATGCCGATGGCTGCCGTGGCCGGCTCGCTCGCTTCGGGATGGTTCTCCGACAAATTCTGCAGCGGCCATCGTTCGCCGGTTGCCATGGTGCTCTATTTCCTGGAAGCGGCGGTAATCAGCATCGCCGCATTTCTGCTCATCCAAGGTCTCGTCGGCCCCACTCCCGCGGGGATCCTAACAGGCTGCATCATACTGGTCATGATCGCCCTCACCGCCAACTCGACTCACTCGATCGTTGGCGCTGCTGCGCCCATGGACATCGGCGGGAAAAAGATGGCCGGGTTTGCTGCCGGCGTCATCGATTCCTTCCAGTATTACGGTGCGGCACTCTCGCTCTTCATCACCGGCCGCGTGCTCGACGCGACCAAGGCCGAACACGGCTGGCTTTTCTGGTATGTCATCATGGCCGGCTTCGGCGTCCTCGGTGGAATTTCCATGCTGCTCGTCATGCGCAAACACAAACGCATGACCGCAGCCCAATCGGCAACCACATGAAACTTCTCCGCATCATCATTATCCTGCTCATCACCGGCGCAGGCACGCACGCCGCACCAGACGCTTTGCGCATTACGGGATCAAACACCTTCGGCGAAAAGCTAGGACCGCTCCTCGTCGCCGGCTTCAAAGGCAAAAATCCCGGCATCGGCGTGGAACTGAAGCGCCCCGGCTCGGGCGAAGGTCTCGCCGCGCTGGTCGCTGGCCAAGCCGATATTGCTCCGACGTCCCGTCCAGCCAACCGCACCGAATTGCAAGCGGCGAAAAAAGCCGGTGTGAAACTCATTCCCCAGTCGATCGGCAGCTACGGCGTCGCCATCATCGTCAACGAGGCAAATCCGGTTAAAAACCTCAAGCCCTCGCAGGTCCGCGCGCTCTTCAACGGCCGAACGACCAACTGGAGCAAAGTTCGCGGCGCCGACAAGCCCGTCAACGTCTTTGTCCTCGGTCCCAACACGGGCGCCCGCGCCGGCTTCCAAGATTTGGCCATGCGCGGCGATGCCTATACCACCACGGCCAAAGCCTTGCCCGATTACGCGGCCATCGTCGCAGCCGTGGCCAAGGATCCTGATGCCATCGGTTATGCCGACATGGGACCTCTGCCCGTCGGCGTTCGCGCCATACTTGTCAACGGCGAACCCGCCAATAGCGCCGCCATTTACGAGCAGGTCTATCCCTACGCCCACACGCTCTACCTCTACACCCTCGAAGGCCGCACCAGTCCGACGGCAAGGAAGTTCGTCCGCTATGTTTTGTCCAAGGACGGACAACGCATCATCCAAAAGGCGGGCTTCGTCCCGCGTCTGAATCCCCCCGTCTCCACGGCGCGGAGCATCGCCCCCTGAGCCAGCCTAGCTGAAGCAACTGCACGGGCGGTTCTTGTGCCGAGCGCGGGCGGAGCCTACCTTCGCCCGCTCGCGACCATGCTTACTGTTTCGCAAGTCACCAAAGCTTTCGGCGGACGCACCCTTTTCTCCGATGCCTCGCTGCAAATCAATGCCGGTGACCGCATCGGCTTGATCGGACCCAACGGCGCCGGCAAATCGACGCTTTTCTCGCTCATCCTCGGCGACAACACCCCCGACGAAGGCACCGTCAGTCTCCAGCGCGGACGCACCGTCGGGTTCCTCCCGCAGGAAAGCGCTCCGTCCGGCGACGAAACCGTCCTGCAACTCGCTACGAGCACCACTCCCGCCATGACCGCCGCCTACGCCTCACTGCGCGAGTTTCCCGACGAACACTCCGCCGAGCATCACGAGGCGCACGATGTCTTTCTCGAGCACGACGGCTACAACCTCGAAGCCAAAGCCAAACGCATCCTCGCCGGACTGGCCTTCCGCGAAACGGACTTCGACCGCCCCGCCCGCACCATGAGCGGCGGATGGATCATGCGCGCGCACCTCGCTCGCCTCCTTGTCATGGAGCCCGATCTCCTCATGCTCGACGAGCCGACCAATCACCTCGACCTCGAGACGCTTGGCTGGTTTCAGGACCATCTCGCCAACTACCCCGGCGCATTGCTCGTTATTTCCCACGACCGCGCCTTCCTCAATGCCATCTGTGAAAGCATCGTGGAGATCTCCCGCCAACACCTCCACCGCTACCGCGGCAATTACGACGATTACCTCGTCGAGAAAAAGGCCCGAGACGAGCAATACCTCGCCGCCTATAAAAACCAGCAGCGCGAAATCGCCCACCTCGAGGACTTCATCAACCGCTTCCGCGCCAAAGCGAGCAAGGCCGCTCAGGCCCAGGAACGCATCAAACAACTGGCCCGCATCAAACGCCTCCCGCCGCCGGAAAACGCCGAGGCCACGGTGAAATTCCGCTTTCCCCAACCGCCCCGCGGCGGACAGCGCACCATGGTCCTCGAAAACATCCGCCAAGCCTACGGCGATCATGTTGTCTACGAGGACCTCAACCTCACCATCGAGCGCGGACAACGCACGGTCCTCGTCGGACCCAACGGCGCCGGAAAATCGACTCTCCTCAAAATCCTCGCCGGCCTTCTCCCGCTCGAAGCCGGCACCCGCACTGAAGGACACAATGTCAGCGTGGGCTACTTTGCCCAGCACCGCACCGACACGCTCGACGTCAACCGCACTGTGTTGGAGGAGGCTTCCGACGGCTCCAGTGGCGTGAGCGAACAATCCGTCCGCACCGTCCTCGGATCGTTCCTCTTCAGCGGGGAAGCCGTTTTCAAAAATGTCGGCGTGCTCAGCGGCGGCGAAAAAAGCCGCCTTGCCCTCGTCAAACTCCTTCTCCGTCCGCCGAATCTTCTCCTCCTCGACGAACCGACCACACATCTCGACATGGCCAGCATCAACGCCCTCGTCGCCGCCCTCCAGCCCTACGAGGGCACACTGGTTTTCGTCAGCCACGACGTTCACTTCATCCGTTCCCTCGCCACCACCGTCCTGCACATCAATGCGGGGCGCCTCACACCCTACGCGGGCGACTACGATTACTACTTGGAGAAATCCGGCGCCGCCTCCGACCGCGGCGGGCTCGTCGCCGCCCTTTCCAACCACCGCCCCGCCGAAAAACCCGTCTCAGCCGATCCGAAACCGAAACTCGGACTCAAAGAAATAAAGCAACAACGTCGCGCCGAGGCCGAAGCCCGCAAAGCGGCCGCCGCGGCCCGCCGCCAGTCCGAAGCGCGCCATCGCGAGCTAGAACAACGCATCATCGCGCTCGAAACCCGACAGCGCGAACTGGCCGCCATTCTCGAAACCGCGCCCAATGATGCGACTTCCTTCCCCCTTCACCGGGAACTCGCCGACCTGACCGAAGAACTCGAGCAAGCCAACGAGGAATGGAACAACCCGTCCGCCACCATGGTGGCTAAGGCGTAGCCGATGGAGGAGTCCGCGCCCTCTTCGCATCGCCGCCGTCCCCGCTATCCGGGGAAGAATCCGCGCCGCTTCGAGCACAAATACAAGGAACTCGACCCCGCGCGCCATCCCGAGACCGTTGCCAAGGTCCTCGCCTCCGGCAAAACGCCCGCCGGTTCCCATGTCCCCATCATGATCGGCGAAATCCTCGACGTCCTGCGTCCACGCCCCGGGGAATTCGCCGTCGACTGCACGCTCGGATACGGCGGCCACGCCCGCGCAATCCTGGAGCGGATCCTGCCGGGCGGACATATGCTCGGACTCGATGTCGACCCGCTGGAGTTGCGGCGGACCGAAGAACGCCTCCGGTCCGCCGGATTCACAACGGAAGAATTCACCGCAGTGAAATCCAACTTCGCCGGTCTGCCTGCCGCGATCGCCAAAACCGGACGCGCCGGAGCCGACATCATCCTCGCCGATCTCGGCGTTTCATCCATGCAGCTGGACAATCCGGAGCGCGGATTCTCCACCAAAGCGGAAGGACCCCTCGACATGCGCATGAATCCCTTGCGCGGAGTCTCCGCTGCCCAGTGGCTGGCAAAGATATCGCCGGACAAGCTCACCGCCGTTCTCCAGGCAAATGCGGACGAACCTCACGCTGCGCACCTCGCATCCGTTCTCGCGGGGCGCAGCTTGGCAACCACCGCGGAGCTCTCTGATGCAATCCGCGCCGCATTAGACTCTGTCGATGGCGAAGAGCAGGAACTCTCCGTGCGCCGCGTCTTTCAAGCCATCCGCATCGAGGTGAACGAGGAATTCTCCGCCTTGGATTCGTTTCTTCGCGTGCTGCCCCATTGCCTCAATCCGGGAGGACGTGTCGCCATCATCACTTTCCACTCCGGCGAAGACCGTCGGGTGAAAAAAACTTTCCAAGAATCCCACCGCGGAGGCATTTACCAAGAAGTCGCCCGTCGGGTGATCCGCGCTTCGCCCGAGGAGCGCCGCAACAACCCGCGCTCCACTTCGGCCAAGCTGCGCTGGGCTATTCGCTGACGTTCAACTCCTTGCCGCCAGAAAATCCCGCGCAATCTGCGCGGCCGCTTCGCGCAAGGTCAGCTTTCCTTCGGCGACTGCCGCGCCGAAATCGGCGAGGTCTTTCTCTACCACGGGACTTTGCAGCATCCCCGCCAGCACCTGCTCGCGGGCAAACTCGACCAAGCCCTCCTGCACCTGAGCTAAACGCCGCGCCGACCATTCCCCGGAAGCCTCCATCTCCGAACGGAACCGTTCGATCAACCGCCACATCTCCGGAATAGCCTGCCCTGTCAGCGCCGAGCAGGTCATCACCTCCGGTTTCCAACCGGGCGTAACGGGAGTCAGCAGATCTAGCACTTGCTCAAGCTCGAGCTTCACCCGCTCCGCAGCTGTCACATTGTCGCTGTCCGCTTTCGTGACCGCGATGGCATCGGCCATTTCGACGATCCCCTTCTTTATGCCCTGCAACTCGTCGCCCGCCCCGGTCAAAGCGAGCAAAAGATAAAAGTCTGTCATTGAACGGACTGCGATCTCGCTTTGTCCGACCCCGACCGTTTCGACAAGAATCACGTCATAGCCTGCCGCCTCGCAAAGCGTGATTATCTCCCGTGTCTTGCGCGTGACCCCACCCAAAGCACCACCCGAGGGCGAAGGACGGATATAAGCCCCCGGGTGGCGTGACAATTTCTCCATCCGCGTCTTGTCGCCAAGAATACTTCCACCCGAAACCACGCTGGTCGGATCGACCGCCAGCACCGCCACGCGGTGTCCCCGCTCGCAAAGATAGAGCCCGAAAGCCTCGATGAAAGTGCTCTTGCCGACTCCCGGCACCCCAGTGACCCCGATCCGCACCGAATGATTCCGGTGCGGCAAAAGCAGGTTCATCAAGTCCGCAGCCAACGCCCCGTGCTGGGGCGCCGTGCTCTCGACCAGCGTGATCGCCCGCGCAAGCACGGCAGGATCGGCGCTGCGGATTCCCCGGACGTATTCCTCGAGCCCTAAGGGTGCAATCGGTGCGGCAGACTTCATCCGGAGCCTGAGCGTCTTACCTCCGAGCCTCGAGGTCGGCAATGAGACGTTTCGCCGCATCGGGAATCACCGTGCCCGGACCGAAGATCTCGGCGGCGCCGTTTTGGTGAAGGAACTCGTAGTCTTGGTGCGGGATGACGCCGCCGACCACGACGAGGATGTCGGGACGACCGAGCTTTTTCAATTCGGCGGCCAATTGCGGCAGGAGCGTTTTGTGTCCGGCGGCCAGCGAACTAAAGCCAACGATGTGCACGTCGTTTTCCACCGCCTGCTTGGCCGTTTCCTCGGGGGTTTGGAAGAGCGGACCGATGTCCACGTCAAACCCGAGGTCGGCGAACGCGGTCGAGACGACTTTGGCCCCGCGGTCGTGTCCGTCCTGACCGATCTTGGCCACAAGCATGCGAGGACGGCGTCCGTGGCGCTTTTCGAAATCGGCACAAAGCTGGCGCACCTCGGCGATTTGTTTGTTCTCGCCGAACTCGCGTCCGTAAACCCCGGAGATTGATCGCACTACGGCCATGTGACGACCATACACTTTCTCCATGGCATCGGAAATCTCCCCGAGCGTGGCGCGGGCGCGGGCGGCCTCGACGGCCAATTCGAGCAGGTTCCCCTTGCCGTCCTTGGCCGCTGCGGTGAGGGCATTTAGCGCGGCTGTGACTTTGTTATTCCCGCGTGAGGCGCGGATTTTTTTAAGCTGTGCGACCTGTTCTTCGCGCACGGCGGTATTGTCGACCTCGAGAATCTCGATCGGGGCCTCTTCGGATAGTCGGTATCTATTTACCCCGACAATGGTTTCGCTCCCGGAATCGATGCGGGCCTGACGGCGGGCGGCCGCTTCCTCAATGCGCATCTTCGGCAGACCCGTGTTGATCGCCTTGGCCATGCCGCCGAGTTTTTCCACTTCTACGATGTGGGCCCAAGCGCGGTCCATCAGGTCGCGGGTCAGACTTTCAACGTAATACGATCCGCCGAAGGGATCCACCGTGCGACAGACGCCGGTTTCTTTCTGCAAAAAGATCTGCGTGTTACGCGCGATGGCAGCCGAGAAATCGGTCGGCAGGGCGATCGCTTCGTCCAAGGAATTGGTGTGCAGCGACTGCGTGCCCCCGAAGGCCGCAGCCATGGCCTCGATGCAGGTGCGGACCACGTTATTGTAGGGATCCTGCTCGGTCAGGCTCCAGCCGGAGGTCTGCGAATGCGTGCGCAGGGCGAGCGACTTTGGGTCTTTGGCCCCGAGTCCTCGCATCAACTTTGCCCAGAGCACGCGCGCCGCGCGCATCTTGGACATTTCCATGAAAAGGTTTTTCCCCTGCGCCCAGAAAAAAGAAATGCGCGGGGCGAAAGTGTCGATAGGAATGCCCGCCTTGATACCGGAGCGGACGTATTCCACGCCATCGGCTAGCGTGTAGGCGATCTCGAGGTCGGCCGGTGCTCCGGCTTCATGCATGTGGTAGCCGGACACACTGATGCTGTTGAATTTCGGCATCCTGGCCGAAGTGTAGGCGAAAATGTCGGCCACGATGCGCATCGAGGCCTCGGGCGGATAGATGTAGGTGTTCCGCACCATGTATTCCTTCAGGATGTCGTTCTGGATCGTGCCGTTGAGTTGCTCCGGCGGGACGCCCTGCTCCTCCGCGGCCACGATGTAGAACGCCATGATCGGGATGACCGCGCCGTTCATGGTCATGGAGACGGACATCTTGTCGAGCGGGATGCCGTCGAAGAGGACTTTCATGTCCTCGACCGAATCAACCGCCACGCCGGCCTTGCCCACATCGCCCACCACGCGCGGATGGTCGGAGTCGTAACCGCGATGGGTGGCCAAATCGAACGCCACACTCAGACCCATTTGACCGGCGGCGAGGTTGCGCCGGTAAAAGGCATTGCTTTCGCGCGCGGTGGAAAATCCCGCGTATTGCCGGATGGTCCACGGACGGACAACATACATGGTCGGATAGGGCCCGCGCAGATAGGGAACCAGACCCGCGGTGAAGCCGAGTTGCGGGCATGTGGCCCGATCGGACGGTCCGTAGACCGGTTTGACCGAGATGTGCTCCATGGTTTCCTCGGCAACGGCCGGCGCCTGGATCAGCGCCGAGCCGGCGGACGGCACGGGAGCATCGGCCAACTCGCCGAGAGCAGGCCTTGCCAGCCTCCACGCGACTTCGGCGATCTCCGCGGTGAGGGACTCCACGAACCACGATCCGCCGCCCGCATCGGCCACCCCGGCGAGAAGGCATTCCTCGCGAAGGATGCGCTGGGTGTTCAGGGCCAAGCGCTGCGACAACTCTGCTTTCCCACCATCAAAGGGAAGAATGGTGAGACTATCGCAGCCCCCGAGGACGGCGGCGCAAGCCGAGACGGTGGCACGCAGGATATTGGTGTGGGACTCCTCACCCTCACGGAATACGGGAGCAACCACCGCATGGATCACCATGCGCGCGGCATCGGGAGATCCGCCGAGAGCGGAGGCAATCCGCGCCCAGCCGTGACGCGCCGCGCGCAACTTGGCCAGAACGACGAAAAACTCCCCGCTGGCGGCAAAGGTGAAACGAATTTTTCCCGCCGCCTCGTCGATGGAAAGCCCCCGGGCCTCAAGTTCGCGCAATGCCTCGAGTCCTTTAGTCCATGCTGCAGCCACTTCCGCCGCGGCACCCTCTTTGGCGTGCGGACTGGCATCAATGCGCAGCCCGCCATCGGGCAAAGGTGCTTCCCCTTGATCGATCGCCGTCCAATCAGCTGACGCTTTGCCGCCGCGAAGATAGGGAAACACGCCGGGATCAGCCTCGCCGCCGGGGAGCAACGTGAAATTCTCGCTCGTGTAGATTGGTTGGACGGTCAGACCGTCGGAAGTCTTCGTCGTGAGGTCGTCGAGCGGCTTGCCCTTGAGAGTCGCTTCGGCCGCAGCGCGCCAGTCGGCGAGCGACGAGGACCGGAATTCCGAAAGGTCGAGCTTTCCGTCAATGAGCGCGCTCATGCCACCACCTCTTCGACCTCGACGCTGTGTTTTTTGGCTTCAATTTGCATGACGTATTTTTTGGGTCGCGCAGCTGACCGAGGGCGGGATACGGGCGCCGCCTCGACCGGAGCGGCTGGTTTCCCGCCGCGCAAAAGTTTGTCCGTCTCGACCGGGAACATGGCAAACAACACCGCGGTTTCATCATCCTCGGGCAGACCCTTTTCCTTCAGCTTGTCCCGTAGTGATGGCATGCCGGGTTCGAGCAGATCGGCGGGGCGGACAGTGACAGCCCTCTTGCCACTCTGTTTTTCGACCAGTGCGAGCAACTCCTGGTCAACCGGACCGGGCGTTTTGCCGTATTTGCCGAGGACAACATCTTGCGCCGGCTGCGAAATCATTTTCCAACGCCCGAATTTCACGTTCAGCATGGCCTGCGTGCCGACGATCTGGGAGGTCGGGGTGACGAGCGGGATGAAACCGAGTGCGGCGCGGACCACCGGCATTTCCTCAAGCACTTCGTCATAGCGCTCGGCCATCCCCTGCTCCTTGAGCTGGTTGCGGAAGTTGCTCAGCATGCCGCCGGGGACCTGATAGGTCAGGATGTCGACATCGACGCGTTCGTTTGCCGGGCTGGTGAAGGCTTTCAACTCCGCATAGACCTTCTCGAAGTGCGCGCGCAGGCGAGTGAGGCGCTCGCGGTCGTAATCCGGAGAGCGCGGATGTCCCTCAAGCAAGGCCATCATGCGCAAGGTGTCGGGCTGCGATGTTCCGTTGGCGAAAGGCACGACCGAGGTTTCCACCACATCGACCCCAGCCTCGATCGCGGCAAGGTAGGACGAAGCCGCCAAACCGGCGGTGTCATGGCTATGCAAAATGATCGGCACACTGACGCGTTTCTTCAGCGCGGAAACCAGATCGTGGGCAACCTTGGGCGTGATGAGTCCGGCCATGTCCTTGATGCTGACCGACTGGCACCCCAGATCAACGAGGTGCTCGCCGAATTGAACGAAGGCCTCCACGGTATGAACCGGACTGATCGTGTAGCAAATTTCGCCGCGCGCCTGCTTGCCGGCCGCCAGCGTGGCGCGGATCGATGCTTCAAGATTCCGCGGGTCGTTCAGCGCGTCGAAAATGCGCAGAACATCCATTCCGCGATTGGCCGTGCACCGGATGAAAGCCTCGACAACGTCATCCGGGAAACTGGTGTATTGGACGATGTTCTGCCCGCGCAGCAGCATGCCATGCGGGGTTTTCGGGGCGCCTTTTTTCAGCGCGCTGATCCGCTCGAAAGGGTTCTCGCCAAGATACCGGAGGCAAGAATCGATCGTCGCCCCACCCCAGGTTTCTAGCTGATAAAAGCCCAGAGCATCCAGATCGGCCAAAGCGGGGAGCATCTGCTCGGTCCGCATCCGCGTCGCGGCGAGGGACTGATGTCCGTCGCGGAGCACCGTGTTGGTGAACTCAACGCGTTTCATTAGCTAACCTCATAGCTAACAGAGGCACTGAGAGCGGCAAGGGGGAAAGCACCCCGCCTTGGAAGAGGACAGCCGTGCGCGTGGTGAAGGTTACTGGAGCACCACGCCGGTCAGCGGAGGAAGCGTTACCTCACCCGCCGTCAGTTTGGTGGCTGCAGGATCACCTTGGCTTGCGAAGATGACCTTGCTGACAGGAACTCCGATCTGCACGGTCTGCTCCGCATTCGAGCGGTTCAGTGCGACCACGCGCAAATCGTCTCCCGTTCCACGGCTGTAGACGAACACGTTTTTGTCATCATCGGCTGCCAACACCGCAAAGTCGGCGGTCTTGAAAGCCGGGTTGCCAGAATGCAAGGCGATGGCTTCGGCAAAGAAACCGCGCAGTGCCTCGTCGAAGTTCGGGTCGTCCTCCGGACGTGGGCGGCCGATCGGGTCGGTCTTTTCCAGTGCCATCTCGAGGTCGGGCCACGGCATCGGCTTGCGGCAGTCCGGATCATCCCCACCCCAGATACCCGCTTCGACGCCGTAATAGAACATGGGTGCGCCGACGTAGGTCAGTTGGAAAAGCGTGACCAGTCGCTGGATGGCGCGCTCTTCGTCATTCGGCTTGCGGATCTGGTATTGATCGTTCTGACGTGCGGAATTACCCGGCTCGTCATAATCGAATTTTTCCTGGTTCTTGTATTGGCCGGTCGTGTTGCGGTTGACGATCATCTGGGCCAGACGGTCCGTGTCGTGCGAATCGGTCAGGTTCCAGAGGGCCAACTGCGTGTCGGGCGGGAACTGTTCGCGACGCTGGTTAAGCAGGTCGCCGAAGGCGGAGGGCTTGATGCTGTTGTCGATGAGGAAGGCTTTCACCGGCATGGCGAAAGCGTAGTAATTCATCGCGGCGGAGAACCCGGTGCGCTTGAGGTAGTCCGCGGCATTGGTCCAAACCTCGGGAATGGTGATGGCCTGCGGGTTGATCGAGAAGACCATGGCGTTCCAATCGCGCCAGAATTTGTCGGGCACCTCTTCGGACACATCCAAGCGCCAGCCGTCGATGCCGTCGCTCGGATCTCCGTCGTTATCCGGATCCATCCAGCGTTTTGTCGCGTCGAAAATGTATTTCTTCGGGCCAGCGTGCATGTCGCCACCGTCCTCGGTGTTGCGGAACTCGGGTAAGGTGAAGAAGCCGGCCCATCCGGTGACACGCAGTTCGTTGCGGCGCGTCGCCGGGTCGTCGAAGGTCTGCACAGTGAACCACTCCGCGTAGGGCGATTTCTCGCCGTTGATACGAAGGTCGCGGTAAGCGAAGAAGTCGCGACCGGTGTGGTTGAAAACGCCGTCGATGACCACTTTGATCCCGCGCTCGTGCGCCTTCTTGATCAGTTCGAGGAAGAGCTTGTCGGCCGCCGTCCATTTCCAAGTCGCCGGGTCGGCTGTCTCGCCGCCGTTGCGGATGGTTTCAAAATCACCCTCGGGGTCAGGACCGAAATTCGGGTCGATGTGGTGGAAAGAGTTGCCGTCGTATTTGTGCTGCGAGCGACCGTAGAAGACAGGGTTGAACTTGATCGCCGTGACGCCGAGTTCTTTGAGGTAGTCCAGCTTGTCGATCACGCCCTGCAGATCCCCGCCGTAGCGCCGGTGGAATATACCATTCTCGTAGAAGCTGTCGCCGATCGCCTTTTCCCAACCGTCGCGGACGAAGTAGTCGCCGGTCCAAGGGGTCACACGCCAGCCGCCGACCTTGGGAAAATGCATCTCCAGAGTCTCGCGCGTCGGATCATTGGACGGGTCGCCGTTGCGGAAGCGCTCGGGGAAGACCTGATACCAGACCGCCGACTTGCCCCACTCGGGCACATTGTTGAGTTTCGACTCCGGGGTCTCCTCGGCCAGAGCGGGTGCTGCGAGGAGCGAAAGGAACAAACAGAAGCGCTTCATAGGAAAGTTTTGTTGAAAAGGGCCTCAAAGACTCCGCGCAGACCGCCGCAAGTCAAGGCGCAAACGATTGCCGATCCGCCATTTGAAGGCTAAGGTGCAGTAGTTGTTCCTCCCTTCCCTCTGATGACATGAAAACAATTCCTTTCCTCCCCCTCCTCCTCGCTGTCGCTGCGCCGCTCCAGGCGCAAATGCTCCCTCGCCCCACCGCGCCGGAACCCCCGCTCGTCACCGTGCAGGGCCGCGGTGACGTCCGCGTGCCGAATACCGTGGCGACTGTCACCTTGGGCTTCGCGGCGGCCGGACCCGAGGAAGCCCCGATCCGCGAGGACGTGACGAAACGCTCGCAAGCCGTGGTCACCGCACTCAAGGCCGAACCAAAAGTCGCGCGCCTCGAAACAACAGCCGTGACCATCAGTCCGCAATTCGCTTCCGTCGGTCCAGAGGCAGGCCGCCGCCAGCAGACGCCGAAGATCACGGGATACATCGCGCAGGTCACCGTGAACTACGAGTCGCCGGTCGAGGATGCCGGACGCCTCATCTCCGCCATGATGCAGGCAGGAGCCAACTCGGTCTCCAACATGTTCACCAGCCCGAGCGAGGAGGCCCGCCTCGAAGCCGAGAAACAAGCCCTCACTCTCGCGGCCAAGGACGGCGAGGCCCAAGCGCGCGCCCTGCTTGCCGCACTCAGTCTGCAATGGGGCGGAGTCCATTCGATCGACGCCACCGGCGGACGCATGGAACCGCGCCCCATGGCCCGCGCTGCCATGATGATGGCCGCCGATGCGCCTCCACTACCCGAGATGGACATACAAGGCGGCGAAACCGTGATCGGCCGCGACGTTCTCATGCAGGTGGAGTTCCGAGCGCAGTAGTTTGCAGTAGCGACGCTTATCCGAGTGGCTGGCCCGCGAACCGGAGCCCCAGCCACCAGCCTTAACTCGCGATAGGTTTACCGCGCCTGAAGGAGCCTGCCCCTTTATTCAGCTTTCCGGTTTTCGCTTTCCGTCCCCAAGTCCTATAAATCCACCCGATGTCCGCCCCGAAGCTCACCCCCATGATGCGCCAATACCAGGAGATCCGGCGCGAGCTTCCTCCGAACACCCTCCTCCTTTTCCGACTCGGCGACTTTTACGAAATGTTCTTCGACGATGCGCGCGACGCCTCGGCCATCCTTAACGTCGCACTGACGAAGCGCAATGACGTCCCCATGTGCGGCGTCCCTTACCACAGCGCGCGCGCCTACGTGGCCAAGCTCGTCGAAGCCGGCAAGCGCGTCGCCATTTGCGACCAAGTGGGCGAGGTCACTCCCGGAAAACTCGTCCGCCGCGAAGTTGCGCGCATCCTCAGCGCGGGCACGCTCGACGATTTCGGACTCGAGGAAAACCGCCACAACTACCTTGCCGCCGTCTTGCCGGGCAAAAAATCCTGCGGACTCGCCTGGCTCGACCTAAGCACGGGCGAATTCCGCCTGACCGAAATTGCTGCGTCGGCCGCACTCGCCGACCAACTCGCCCGTTTGCAGCCGAGCGAAATTCTCGTTCCCGAAGGCGAAGAAGCAACACCAGATCTCCCGCTACCACCCACCTCGCACGACGCCTTCGCCTTCGACCACACACAAGCGACCGACCTCCTCCGCGATCATTTTCGAGTCCAATCACTCGACGGCTTCGGTTGCACCGACCTTCCGTTCGGCACTGCGGCCGCCGGCGCGTTGCTCCACTATATCACGCGCAGTCTGCGCCGCGATGCGCAGCACCTCTCCGCGCCGAAACCGTGGCACCCGGACGAATACGTCCTCCTCGACGCGGTGACGCAGACCAATCTCGAACTCGTCGAATCTCGCAACCCCGAAGGCACGAGCCTGCGCGGGGCGATCGACCGCACCCTCACACCCATGGGCGCTCGCCTGCTCCGCGATTGGATCCTCCACCCGCTCCGCGACCTCGAGGCCATCACGCGGCGCCAAGACCTGATCGCTTCTTTCCACGACGACGCGGCGCGTCTGTCCGCCGTCCGCGATATCCTCCGCAACATCCGCGACATGGAACGCGCCGTCTCCCGCCTCAGCCTCGCCTCCGGCAACGCCCGCGACCTCGCCGCGCTCAAAGCCTCACTGGCCATGCTGCCCGCGCTGCGCGCCGTCCTCGCCGAAAACGATTCCTCCTCCCTCCTCACCCTTGCCGCGGAGGTCCGCACCTTCGACCCGCTGGTCGAGCTCCTCGAGTCCGCCCTCGTCGACGAACCCCCACCGACCACCCGCGAAGGCGGCATGATCCGCGAGGGATACAACCCCGACCTCGACTCCCTTCGCCGGGCCGGAACCGAAGGACGCCAATGGATCGCCGAACTGCAGGACCGCGAAATCGCCCGCACAGGAATCAAGTCGCTCAAGATCCGCTACAACTCAGTCTTCGGCTACTACATCGAAATCACCAAATCGAACCTCGCTTCGGTCCCCGACGATTACACCCGCAAACAAACCACCGCCAACGCCGAACGCTTCGTCACTTCCGAACTGAAAGACATGGAAGGCCGCATCCTTGGCGGGGAAGAACGCGCCCGCGCCCTCGAATCCGAAATCTTCCAGCAGCTCCGCGCCTCCGTCCTCGCCGAACTGGAATCCCTCCAGCATACCGCACGCGCCGTCGCGCAGATCGATGCGCTGGCCGGATTAGCCGAAACGGCCCGCACTTTCCGTTATGTCCGCCCGAAACTCACCGCGACCGGCTCGATCAAAATCACCGACGGACGCCACCCGGTGCTCGACCAGACGATGCCCGCAGGTCGTTTTGTGCCCAATGACACGGACCTCGACACCGACCGCCGCCGACTCGTCATTCTGACCGGTCCGAACATGGCCGGCAAAAGCACCTACATACGCCAAGTCGCCCTGCTCGTTCTTCTTGCCCAGACCGGCAGTTTCATCCCCACTGCCGCCGCCGAGATCGGTCTCGTCGACCGTATCTTCACCCGCGTCGGTGCGAGCGACGACCTCGCACGCGGACAATCCACCTTCATGGTCGAGATGAACGAGACCGCCGCGATCCTCAACAACGCGACCGACCGCAGCCTCGTCATCCTCGACGAAATCGGACGCGGCACATCCACCTTCGATGGACTCTCCATCGCGTGGAGCGTGGCCGAGCACCTCCATGACGTCACGGGCTGCCGCACGCTCTTCGCCACACATTATCACGAACTCACCGACCTCGCCCGCACCCGCCCCGGCGTGGCCAACTGCAATGTCGCCGTCCGGGAATGGAACGACGATGTCATCTTCCTCCGCAAAATCATCGACGGCCCCGCCGATCAAAGTTACGGCATCCAAGTTGCCAGGCTGGCCGGCCTGCCCGAACCCATCCTCAAACGTGCGAGAGAAATCCTGCAAAACCTGGAGAACTCCGAGCTGACAACCGACGGCAAACCGGCCCTCGCCGAAAAAGCCAAACGCCCCCACAAACTCCGCGCCTTCACCGACCAACTCGATCTTTTCGAGGAAGCGGCAGGCGGTTGACACTATCCCGCGCGCTTGGGACAACATTCCGATGCCAGTTTTGCATTTCACCAAGATGAACGGCGCCGGCAACGACTTCGTCATGCTGGACAACCGTGACGGGTCACTTGCCCTCACCGACACCCAGATCGCACGCCTCTGCGACCGCCACCGCGGCGTCGGGGCGGACGGTTTGCTCCTTGTCGAAAAGCCCGAGGCCAAAGCCGACTTCCGCATGCGCTATTACAATGCTGATGGGCGCGAGGCCGAAATGTGCGGCAACGGCGCGCGCTGCTTCGCCCGCTTCGTCAACAAATTAGCCCCGGTGAAGGACGGAAAAGTGGATTTCGAGACGCCGGCTGGAGTCATTTCCGCAACGCTGCGTGGCGATCAGGTCTCCCTCGGCATGAGCCAACCCGGACCGTTCGCCGACGGCGCGGAACTCGACGCCGCGGGCGAAAAGCTCACCGTGTATTCGATCAACACCGGCGTGCCCCACGCCGTCGTTCTCGTCGAGGATCTCGACGGAACCGATGTCCAGAAAGTCGGTGCCGCGTTGCGCCATCACCACCATTTCCAGCCGCGCGGAACGAATGCGAACTTCGTCCGCCAACTAGGGCCGCAGAATCTCGCCATCCGCACTTACGAGCGGGGCGTGGAGGCCGAAACCTTGGCCTGCGGAACCGGAGTGGTGGCCAGCGCCCTGACCATCGCAGCCCTGACCGGCGCGGAGTCCCCGATCGGGGTTTTGGTCAAAGGCGGCGACACCCTCAGCGTCGACTTCCTCCGTTCGGGAGCTGGCTTTTCCCACGTTATTCTCACCGGGCCCGCCGATTTTGTCTTTGAAGGCGACATCTCCCTCTAGTTGACTCCCAGCATGTTCGCCGGCACCTACACCGCCCTCGTTACGCCCTTTCGCAAAGGTCAAGTCGACTACGACGGTTTCCGCAAGCTGATCGAAGCCCAAATCGCCGGCGGCGTGGACGGCATCGTTCCGGTCGGCACCACCGGCGAATCGCCCACCCTCTCGCATGACGAGCACCGCGACGCGATCAAAGCTGCGGTCGAAATCGCCGCCGGACGCGTCAAGGTCGTGGGCGGCACAGGATCCAACTCAACCGAGGAGGCAATCGGTCTCACCCAAGACGCGGAAAAAGCGGGCGCTGATGGCGCTCTTATTGTCGCCCCTTATTACAACAAGCCTTCGCCCGAGGGACTCTACCGTCATTTCCGCGCCATCGCGGAAAACACCAAGCTCCCGATCATCCTCTACAGCATCCCCGGACGCTGCGGCATCGAGATCGGCGTGCCCGTTGTGGCCCGTTTGGCCAAGGATTGCCCGAACATCATGGCGATCAAAGAAGCCGGCGGCTCCGTCGAACGCGTCAGTCAATTGCGTCAGGCGGTCCCCGATACTTTTGAAACCATTTCCGGCGACGACTCGCTCACCTTGCCCTTCATTTCGGTCGGTGCCGTCGGTGTGATCAGCGTGGCCTCCAACGTCGCCCCGGGTCCGGTCAGCGAATTGGTCCGGTCCGCACGTGATGGACAAATGGCCCGAGCCGAACAGCTCCATCGCCGCCTCTACCCGCTCTTCAAAAATCTCTTTGTCGAAAGCAACCCGTCCCCGGCCAAATACGCACTCTCGCTCACCATGGGACTTTCGCCCGAACTGCGTCTTCCGCTCGTCGAAATGGCCGAAGAAAACCGTCAACTGGTCCGCGCGACCTTGGCCGATCTCGGCCTCCTGCCATGAGCACGCCGCTCCGTCTTTGCATTTTTGGCGCCAAGGGCCGCATGGGACAGGCCCTCATCCGCTGCGCCGCCGAAGATCCGGAACTTAAAGTCACCGCCGAGGTCGATGCCGGTGACAACTTCTCCGCCGCTTTGTCCAATTGCGACGCGGTGATCGACTTTTCCGCCACGCACATCACCCCGCAAGTGGCCAAGGCCTGCGCAGACGCGGGCAAAGTGCTCGTCGTCGGCACCACCGGACACGAACTGGCTGAGCGGGAACAAATCAACAAAGCCGCGGAGCGTATCGCTCTGGTCTTCTCGCCGAACTACAGCGTCGGCGTGAATACCCTCTTTTGGCTTACCCGCAAGGCGACCGAAATCCTGGGTCCGGGCTTCGACCTCGAAGTCGTCGAGATGCACCATCGCTTGAAGAAAGATTCCCCTTCCGGGACCGCGCGCCATTTGGCCGAAATCCTCGCTGAAGTCCGCAAGCTCGACTACGCCGAGGCCGCGCGCCACGGACGCGCAGGCATCGTCGGCGAACGAACCAATGACGAAATCGGCGTCCACGCCATCCGCGGTGGCGACGTGGTGGGCGATCACACAGTCATCTACGCCGCCCCTGGCGAGCGTCTGGAACTCACCCACAAAGCCTCAAGCCGCGACACCTTCGCCCGCGGCGCACTCCGCGCCGCCAAATGGGCATCCAAGCAGCCTGCCGGTCTTTACGACATGCAGGACGTTCTCGGGCTTAAGTAGGCCTGCGCACTCCGCCGGCGGATCGCGATGTCCCTATCGCGATGAAGTCTTTTCCTAAAATCGCGCCCGGAGGGCGCATCCACCTTGCTACTGATGCTGCACTCGCAGTCGCATGAACTTCGCGGCGTCACTTGGCGCGTTGGTCACCATAGCCGTGACTTCCTCGTGAGTGCCGCGATTTTGCACATTCTCCACGACACCGTTGGTGGTCCAATTGGTATTGGTCGGAGTGGTTGTCCAGACAACATTTCCAGTAACGCCGGTGGTGTTGGTCGAACGTTGGTAGATGAGGGACATGGATGTCGATCCGGCTGTGAGGTTGTTGGAGGAGACAATACTCTCGGCAGACGCGTTGGTCGGATTGCTGCCCATGTAGTATTCCATGAGGTTGGGCAACTGATCGTGGTCCGGATCGGCCGTGGCCGAGGAGTTTTCCACGGAAAGCCCGTAGGTCGAAATCCACTGGGCAAAAGTCGGGGCCGGTGCGGGAGTCGGTGAAGGTGTCGGGGTAGGCGTGGGCGTAGGTGTCGGAGCCGGTCCTCCGACCACGGTGAGAACACCGGTGTTATAGAAGATTTTGTAGTTGTCCGGCGCGAACGTGCCTGCGGTCGCATCCGAAGGTGTCAGCGTATAAGTCCCCGCTGGCTCGTTAGCTGAGGTGCCACCGCTGGCTATGATGGTCACCGAGCCGACTGTCTCTCCGTTGACCAAGCCGCTGGCGGAGAATCCCGTCTGGCCGGTGCCAAAGGTCAACGTTTCACCGAACTGTTTGGTGACGTCATTGGCCGTGATGAACAGGTTCTTGCGACTGATCTCGAAGTCGTTCTCGGTGAAAGAAATCGAGTAGTTGGGGCCGGCTGAGAGCGTTCCCTGACGGATGCGATACGTGCCGACGTTTTCCCCGGCATCGCGCACCAACGATCCGCTGAAAGGTGCGGGTTCGGACGACGAATAGACCAACTCCGGATCTTCGCCGCCGTAGGTCTTGGCCATGAACTCAGCAGCGACCGTGATCGGCTTGGCCGCAACGGTGCTCGATACCGTGGCAACGGTCGCGTCGCTTGCTCCGACACTGCTGCAAACAATGTTGCCGGAATAAGTGCCAACGTCCGTATCAGCGGCTAGACGGACGAAGACCGTCGTGTTCGAAACCGTGCCCGCCGAACCGACGACGATCGAATTCCCTTGGCCGGCAAAGCTGTTGGTGTTCACCGCGGAAACTTCGAATCCGGCCGGCGGCACGACAGTGACGCCTGTTGCCAAATTGGAACCGGACAAGGTGAAGCTGGTCGGGGGGGCGGACGGCGTTCCGAAGGTCGTGCTAGCCGCGGCGAGCGAACCAGAAACAGAGATCGAAGGTGAAGGTGCCGCATTCGTGGATTCAATCGTGCCGGAGATAACAAAGTCGTTCGCGGTAGTGCCCAGACGGTCGAAAACGTACCAAGTGCCGCCGCTTGCGCCGTTGGTATTGACGATGCGAAGCGTAAGCGTAGTTCCGCTAGGAATGTTTTGCAGTGCAGCAACTCCATCGAGGGGTATCGGACCGGCAGCGCCGCCTCCAGTTGTAGACACCGGGAAGCTGACGTTGGTAATCGCAACAAAGTTTGTGCCATTCGTTGAATACTGAAGCACGCCCGATGCGGGCCCGGTGCCCGACCTGCGATAATCGAAGCTGTCTATATTGGTGACAGAGAAACGATAACCCGCCGGAGCGGTGAGTGTCAGCGAGGCGAATGTATTGGTGTTTGTCCAACCGGTTCCACCCCATGCGTTGGCCGCCGCGCCTGACCCAGGAACTGTGACTCCGGCGGACCTTGTCAATCCGCCCACGGTAATAAGATTTGTCGCGTGAACGGTGACAGGGAGCGGACTGACTCCAAAATTGGACTGACCACGGACATCCCACCCAGCGAGAAGACCGTTCGTCGCCACCACACCCCCTCCACCTCCACCGGAAGGCAGGATGGTAATGTTCAAAGCATTGGTTCCCACACCAGCCGAGTTGGTGGCAGAAATCGTGGCAACCGTTGTGCCCGCCGCGGCAGGAATACCGGAAATGAGTCCGCTGATAGTATCAACCGAGAGTCCGGACGGCAGATTCGAGGCACCGAATGAGGTAGGCGAATTTGAAGCGGCGATCGTGTAGCTGAAGGCTTGTCCGGCGATGCCGCCTGCCGTGCTGGGACTGGTAATGACCGGCGGCGAACTCGGCGCCTCGGAAGTGACGGTCACGTCATCGATGAAGGCGCGTTTGGCCGTGGTCTCGATTTTGATCGTGGTGGCACTCGTGCCGCCCGTGAAATTCAGAGTCTTCGTCTCGAACTCGCCGCTCATCGTCGCCGCGTAAGTCACGGTCTGCGACTGCGTGCCGGCTGTGACTTTGATCGGCCCCTCGACAGTGGTCCAGCCCTTGACCTTGAAGCTGAAAGTAAATGCCCCGCCGTTTCCGGCCAGATTGATGGCACGACTCGTGATGGATCCGACAGCGCTGCCAGAGCCCAGTTTGACCGCCCCCCCAGCCTCGAAATCGTTCACACCCGTGGGGAAGTTGGAGTTGCCGGCCCAAGCGGTTGACGACCCGCCGGCAGAGGTGTTGTTGCCTCCCGTAATCGAGGAGAAGTCCTCACGGAATAGAATCGGTAGGATGTTGAAATTCGTGGCGGTCGTCGCCGTGCCGTAGCTGTTCGAGACCGTGATGGGCGCAGTGACCGCGGAAGCCGGCACAGTCGCCGTGACTTGTGATGCACTATTCGCAGTGAAGACGGCAGCCAACGCACCGAACTTCACACTGCTGGCGATGCCCAGGTTGTTGCCGGAGATCACCACCGAATCACCGGCCACGCCGCCGGTCGGACTGAAGCTCGTGATTGTCGGTTTGCCATCGCCGACCAAGACCGTGATGCTCGCCGGCGACGAAACCGTGGCGGCATTTTCGTTGTCGGTGGCTTTTGCCGTCAGGACACGCACGCCGCTGCCGGACGGCGTCCAATTCCATTGGTAAGGTGCCGATGTGTCCACGCCCAACAAAGTGTCACCCTCGAAAAATTCCACCTTGGTAACTGCACCGGGCACACCTCCCACAGCCATATCCGTCGCGGTGGCTGCAATCGTGACCGGTGTTCCCGGAAGAACGGCGGTGCCGTCGCCCGGCGCGGTGATATTCACCACTGGCGGCGGGTTCGCTTCAATGTTTTGGCCACCCGTGACGATGAGCGAGTATGCTTGGCTCGAGCCGGTGAGATTGTTCGCGCCATACATGCCGACGGTCACGGTGTAAGTGCCGGCTTGGGTCGGCGCCGGAATGTCGACGCGCTCGACGTTGTCGACGATGTTCGTGCCCGTCACCGCATTGTTGGTCATGGAAGCGGTGCTCCAATTCCCGACGAATGGCATCACATATGGCAAATAGGTCGTGGTCCCGTTCGGAGCGGTGATCTTGAGATCCAGGTCATTGATCAAGTTGCGCGTGCGGCTGTTAGTCGCTGTCTGCGCAACACCCTCCACATCGGTCCAGACGAGCGTGGCACGGATCGGGCTGGCTCCGTCCCAGACAAAACTCGTCGTGCGCGTCTTGTTTGCAGCGGTGATCGTGTTCTCGATCATCTTGGGCGCATCCAAACTCGCCTTGTGCGCGAGGATCACGTCGGCCGCGGCTTTGCCATTCATGTAGCCCCATCCGTATTGGTAGTCAGGGCCCGGCCGGCCCATATCGTCCGCGGTATGGATCATGAGCGCTTTGAGCATGCTGGCGGGCATCAGCTGGCCGGAAAAATTGGTTTTATAGAGCTGCACGAGCAAAGCGGCGGTTCCCGAAGCATTCGGGGTAGCCATGCTCGTGCCGCTATAAGTCCCATCGTAGGTATTCGTGCCGGTCGCGACGCAGGAGTAGACGCTCACACCATTGGCCACGAGGTCCGGCTTGATGCGGCCGTCATCGCACGGACCCATACTCGAGAAAGTAGCAAGTGTTCCCTTGCTCACATCGCGA
>Ga0315902_10002784_pt1 | contig 26797 bp, 16 predicted proteins | sample LakEriMetagenome_9_FD_203523 | JGI IMG/M metagenome (GOLD analysis project Ga0315902, IMG submission 203523) | Freshwater fungal communities from buoy surface, Lake Erie, Ohio, United States - Buoy 12 MA117 | ecosystem: Environmental > Aquatic > Freshwater > Lake > Lake biofilm | place: USA... | reverse complement strand
CGCGGCAGGTGGTTTGGGGGCGGTTCCCCTGGGTCATCTTTTCGATGGCGACGAGGCCCGCCTCGACCAGCACCTTGAGATGCCGGTTGAGATTACCGTCGGTCAGGCTGCAAAGCTCGCGCAGTTCGGTGAAGGCGAGCCCGGCGGGGTGGGCCAGCAGCGAGGTGAGGATCCCGAGCCGGGCTTTTTCGTGGATGACCCGTTCGAGCCCTTCGTAAGCGAAGCGGCCGGTGGGGGCGTCGGATCCGGAGGGAGCAGAACCGGGAGGGGGGACGGGAGTGTCAGTCATGACCACGCTCCAGGGTGAAGTAAAGCACCAGCGAGGCGAGCAGTTGGCCTCCACCGAAGGTGATCGCCATCGACCAGGGAGAGAACGCCCAGGGTCCGCGGAAGATCACCAGGCAGCCAATGCCACAGAGGAAGTAATAGAACGCGACCAACGAAATGGCGCGGGGGAGCACGGGGAGCGATGCGAAGATGCCGAGGCTGAGCAGCAGCGACCAGAGCCCAGGCAAGAGCCAGAGCGACTCGGGGGAGACGCAGACCAGGGCGAGGGTGAGGCAGGCCCCGGCCACCACGCAGGGGACCAGCAGTTCGAGAGCCCGCACGGTGAGGCGGGTGGTGACCTGGCGACCTTCGCGCCAGGCCCGCACCACGATCTCGAGCAGTTGCAGAAAGCCGCAGACCACCGCCACCGACACCCACAGCAGCACAAACTGCAGGGGGTTCTGGGGGGCGGTCGGCAGCCAGAGGGTCTGGGCGGTGGCGGCCAGCAGGGCGATTCCCGAGAAGAGCGCAGCGGGGAGCGAGCGGTAACCCCGAAACGTGGCCGAATGAGCCAGTTGCTTCTGGATATGGTCAAGCTGAGAGAGTGCGTCGTGCAGATCCATCAGGAGACGTCTCGGAAAGTGCGGTGGCAGTCGGGTACGGGCCGAATGGTCGGTGGCGGTGCAACCGGAGGCTGCACTTCACGGGAAAGTATCACCCCCGGGTCGGTGAGGTTGCGGCAGAAGCCACGCCGGGCGAAAGTCGTAGTGACTTTGTAAAACAAAGCTACAATCCGGAGGAGGGTTTGGCAAGACCAATCGGCGCAGGAGTCGGTTCCAATTGGGAAAGGGGCGGGGAGTGTGCGGTGGAGCTGCCGGTCGCAGGGAAGAGCTGGTGGGAGGCTGGGAGAAGCGGGGTGGCGGGGGGGGCCGAGGCAGGGGACCTAGAGGATTGGCACGCTGCTTGCATCCACTTGAGGTCTGTTTTGGAGGACTTCTGCCAAAACCACGAGCCGCCCTGGAAACGGGGCCGGGGCGGACGGGGGCACTGGTCAACGAATGATCGGGCCGGCGGTGAAACTGTTCGGATCAAGAACGGGTCCAAAGGGGAGTGCATTCAGGGAGGACCGTTCCAACTTGGTTTTCGGTTCTTCGCGGAGCCCAGTCCGGGGCGCAGGATTCGAATGACAGGATTCTTGAAAATCGTTTGGCAGTCCCCCCAACAGTCGTCCTACTACTGTCGTAGTAGTTGAGAGAGTGCCAACATCAACAGGTGTCTTTCGGGACGCCTGATGTCCTGTTTTTCTAAGGAGAGGAAGTCATGAGTCGGTTCAAAAAGTCGGCCCCTTGGGTGGTCGGTGTGGCGGGACTGGCCAGTCTGACCCTGTCGGCGTGGAGCTGGGCCCAGCGTGGGCCGCTGCCGCCAGTGGTTCCGGTGGATCCCCAGGCGATCGCCGCCGCCAACAGTCTGTCGCAGGCGTTCCGCGGCGCGTCGCAGAATTCGTTGCCGGCGATTGTCTCGATTGAAGTCCGCGGGAAGCCGGTGGCGATGCGCGGCGGCGAGGGGCTGAGCCCCGACATGTTCAAGGGGTCGCCGTTCGAAGAGCTGTTCAAGCAGGATCCGCGGTTCAAGGAGTTCTTCGGTCCCCGCGGGGGGGGCTCGGCCCCGATGCCCCGTCCGCAGGGGATGGGTTCGGGATTTCTGATCGACAGCCGGGGGGTGATCATGACGGCGGCCCATGTGGTGGCGGATGCCGACCAGGTGAAGGTCCGCCTGCATGATGGCCGCGAGTATGTCGCCAGCGAGGTGAAGGCCGATCCCAAGACTGACATCGCGATTGTGAAGATCGAAGCCGAAGGTCCGCTCCCCTCGCTCCCCCTCGCGAACAGTGATGAGGTGGAGGTGGGCGACTGGGTGCTGGCGATTGGCAGCCCGTTTGGTCTGGATGCCACCGTGACGGCTGGCATCATCAGCGCCAAGGGGCGTGGTCCGTCGATTGCCGAGCGGGAAGACTTTCTGCAGACCGATGCCGCGATCAACCCGGGGAACAGCGGTGGACCGCTGGTCAACCTGCGGGGGGAGGTGGTGGGGGTGAACACGGCGATCTCGACCCGCGGTGGGGGGAATGACGGTGTGGGCTTCACGGTGCCGATCAATCTGGCCCGATGGGTGGGGGACCAGTTGACGACGACCGGGAAAGTGACCCGGGCCTATCTGGGGGTGGTGATCCAACAACTCGACGACAAGCTGGCCCGTCAGTTTGGAGTGCCGGTGGGGAAGGGAGCCCTGGTGACCGAGATTCTGCCTGGATCGCCGGCGGCGGAGGGGGGAGTCGAGGTGGGTGACCTGGTCTTGAAGTTCAACGACCGGGATGTGCGGGGGACCCGTGACCTGCAGTCGATTGTGGAGCGGTGCCGGGCGGGGGAATCGGTTCCGATGCAGATCGTGCGTGAAGGGAAGGACAAGACCCTGAGCATCACTCTCAAGGAGATGCCCCAGAACTTCTCGTTGCGGCGGTCGGGAGCGGACGAAGGCCCGGGAGCGGGCCCCGTCCAGCCCGAGAAGCCGGTGCCCGGCAAAGTGCCACAGCTGGGTCTGCAGGTTGACAGCCTTTCGGCTGATGTGGCCCGTGAGCTGGGTTACAAGGACGGGACAAAGGGAGTGGTGGTGACCTCGGTTGAGCCCGACGGCCCTGCGGCGACGGCAGGACTGCGAGAAGGCCTGCTGATTGAACGGGTGGGGCAGCAGCGGGTCGCGTCGGTCGAGGAGTTCCAGCAGGCGCTGAAGGATGCCGACTTCGCGAAGGGGGTGTTGTTTCTGGTGCGGAATCCCCGCGGCGTGAACACATTCATCGTTGTGAAGAAGTCGTGAGCGGGATGTGAGTGCGACGGGGAGCCTGCGCTGCGGGCTCCGCCGTGTGGGCCGCGGCGGTCCCGGGGGGAACCCTCAACCCTCGGGACTGACCGCGGCCTTTTTGTTCGGCTGATCTCTGGGAGGTGTCTGAGAAAGTCGTGCGCCAGTCGCGGCTTGGGTCCGGGCGCCAACCGCCGCGTGCCACTTTCCCCGCGCACCTGTTGCCGGGGGACCTTTGTTCAAGATCGCCCTTTTTGGGACCGGGACGAAGCCAACGGCTGCGGAGGCGGGTATGATGGAAGGTGGCCGGTGGGTCTTCCCGCGTGGCGGGGAACCCGGCCGCGGTCCGCGACAGGGGTGATCATTGTGAGTGCACCGGCCATTGTGGTGGATTCGCTCAAAAAGACATATCGGGATGGCTGGATCTTCCGGCGGCAGGTCGAGGCGTTGCGGGGGGTCTCGTTCGCGGTCGAGCGGGGGACCATTTTTGGTCTGCTGGGGCCCAATGGGGCGGGCAAGACGACGTTGATCAAGGTGCTGATCGGGATTGTCCGCAAGACAGCGGGGGGAGCCGAGTTGCTGGGTTACCCGGCGGGGGACCGGCGGGGGCGGAGAAGTGTGGGGTATCTCCCTGAGACGCACCGCATTCCCCGGCACCATACCGCGAACTCGGCCCTGGAGTACTACGGGGCGTTGAGCGGGCTGACGCTGCGGGAGATCCGGAAACGGCGCGGGCCTCTGCTGGAGACCGTGGGGCTGGCGAAATGGGGGGACACCCCGGTGGCGAAGTTTTCGAAGGGGATGCAGCAGCGGCTGGGGCTGGCGCAGGCGATGCTGCATGATCCGGAACTGCTGATTCTCGATGAGCCAACCGATGGCGTGGATCCGGTGGGACGCAGCGAGATGCGGCGAGTCTTGAGGGACCTGAAGGACCAGGGAAAGACCGTCTTCATCAACAGCCACCTGCTGCAGGAGATCGAGCTGGTCTGTGACAAAGTGGCGATCATGAATCGGGGCCGGGTGCAAAGGTTCGGCCGGATTGAAGAGCTGACGCAGCGGTCCGAGATGGAGTGCGGCCTGGTGTTGCGGGGGGACCAGGAGCGGGTGCGGCAGGTGCTGGACCGGCAGGGGTTGTCCTGTCCCCCGGACGAGACGCTCGTGGCGTCGCCGCACGAGGCGTCGGAATTGCGAATGACCGTGCGGCTGGCCGACCAGGGGGCCGTCGACCGTTTGGTCGACGCCCTGCGGGGTGAGGGGATCAGCCTGTTGGAAATGACCCGTCGGCGGGACACCCTGGAGGAAGCCTTCCTGGGGATTGTCCGCGAACAACCTTCATCGTGATGTGGCCATGCGACCCTATCTGGGAATTTTGCGAGACTCGTTCCGGGAGGCGGTGGCCTCGCGCGTGCTGTGGATTCTGTTCGCGGTCGCCACGCTGTTTCTGGCGGCGATTGCTCCGTTTGGTATCCGGGACGTCAAGCCGACGCGGCTGGCGCGGAACTCGGTGGTCAAGTGGAACGAACTGGCGCTGAAGCTGGCCGCCCAGGCCCCTCCGGCAAGCCCGTCTGCTGATCCGGCCGGGAAACCGTCGGAAGGAGCCGCTCCCCCAGCAGCGCCTGAGCGGACGACTCCGGCTCCCGGAGTGAACCCCGACTCTCCCCCGGCCAATCCCGCCGCACAGACTCAGCCCGAGGCGGCGGTCCCCGGTACCACACCAGCGGCTGCAACGAAAGAGCCTGCGCCGGCGAATCCCGCCCCGGCCGATCCCCCGGCGGCCGATCTGGCGCTGATGGCTGACGCGCAGGCCGACACCGCTCCCCGCCGGGTCTGGCGGCAGTTGACTCCCGAATTGCAGAAGGGATTGAGCGAGCTGAGCCGCGAGCCGGGGGAGGGGCTGCCCCGGCCGACCGCCGACAACCTGCTGCGCGACCTGAACGAACTGCTCAAGAGCCCGACGCTGTATTCGGCCGAGGCGTGGCCCGACTCGGCTTTGCCGGCCGAGGCCCGCGAGTTGCGGGACCGTGGAGTGACCAACCTGTCGGCCGAGGAGCTGGCGCGGTTCAACCGGCTGCTGTTGGAATCTGCGTTTCCGCAGGAGCTGCCGCACAACTCGGTGACCGACACCCGGGTCGAGTATTTTGGCTGGACACTGTCGGAAGGGTTGCCGCTGTCGCGGACACAACTGATGCCCGTGCTGCGGGTGGTGGTCAATCAGATTGTGAATTTCATGGTGGGGGCCCTGGGAGGTTTCGCGGCGATCCTCGTGACCGCCTCGATGATCACCCAGACATTTGAGCCGGGATCGATCGATTTGCTGCTCAGCAAGCCGGTCTCGCGGACGCTGGTTTTTCTGACCAAGTTCGCGGGAGGCTGTATTTTCATCGGGCTGAACGCCGCCTATTTCGTGGCGGGGATGTACCTGGTGGCGGGGTGGCGGTTTGACCTGTGGATTCCCAAGCTCTTCTGGTGCATTCCGGTCTTCCTGTTCATGTTCGTGGTGTTCTACTCGGTCTGTTCGCTGGCCGGGGTGCTGTCGCGGAACACCATCGTGGCGATCGTGCTGACGATCGTTTTCTGGGGGTTCGGTTGGACGGTGGTGCTGGTGAAGACCGTCATGGAAGGGGTGGCTCTGAACCCGAACCGGGTGGTCAGCCTGGTGCCCGCCGGGGAGACCTGGTTTGGGAATACCGAGAGGGGACAGCTGCGGGAGTGGAGCGGAACGGCATGGGACGATGTCTTCCAGGCGGCGGGGGACCGACGCCGTCCGCCGGTCGCCGCGCTGGCACCCCGGCTGGTGGGGCCAGTCTACAGCGCGGCGGACCAGCGGCTGTTCGCCGTGCAGTTGCCTCCTCCGCAGGGGCGACGTGGATTCCGGCTGCTGGCTCCCACGGTCAACCTGCAGTTTGCCACGGCGGAGAACGCCTGGGCCCGGCAGGAGGGCCCCGCGGCTCCGGCGGGAGTGCGGCAGCTGTTTCTGACGGAGCAGAACCAGTTGCTGGCGGTGGCGACCGATGGGGTGTTCCGCCTGCAGGTGGCCGAAGGGCAGCCGCTGTCGCGCAAGTCGGCGAAGTTTGTGTTCGCCGGGCCGAACCCGCGGCTGAAGCTCGATGAAGACAGCACAGCCGGCTTCGACCGCGTGACGGGGCAGGTGGTGACCTATGGCCAGGGGGTGTTGAGCCTGCTGGCTCCCAACGCCGAGGGGAAATACGAACTTCAGGCCGAGCGGAAGTTCGAGGGGGATCCCAATCCTGCTGAGGGGCTCTGCCTCGTTTCGCGCGGCAAAGTGCTGCTGGCCCTGGAGGATGGGCGGGTATTGCAGCTCGCTGGTTCAGACCTGAAGACCGAGGAGGAATACACGGCATTCCGGTATGACGATCCGCGGTTCATGGCGGTGTCTCCCGACGGGCGCTGGTGTGCGGTGCTTTACCATGGCGGGGATGTCTGGCTGTACGACGCCGAGGAGAGAAAACCGGTCCGGCCACGGCTGACGGGACGGGGCGACCTGTCGGCGGTGGGCTTCGACGCCGAGGGGCGGCTTATGCTGTGCGACCAGGGAGCGCGGGTCATTCGCTATGACCTGAAGGAGGGGCGGGAGGCTTCGCGCGCCGCTCCGGCTCCGGGATTGCTGGAATATGCTTATCACTACGCCGTCAAGCCGCTCTACTCGATCTTCCGCAAACCGGTGGAACTCGACAACGTGAGCACCTGGCTGTTGACGGAGAAAGACTCGCTGGCGATGGGGGGGCCCGACGAGGGAGACCTGCAGCAGGCGCGGACGAAGCTGGATGCGTGGGGCACCATCCGTCACAGCGCGGTGTTTGTGGCGGTGGTGTTGGGGATCACCTGCTTCTACATCTCCCGCCGCGATTTCTGAGCGGGGGCGTGGGGGGAAGCGGGTCGTGAGCGGTGAGTGACGGGTCGTGGGTGACGTTCCCCGCATCCCGGTTGTTGTCGTATGGATCTCAGAGCTGGTCGGCCGAGTCTTCCGCGGGTTCGTCGGCGGGAGCGTTGGGGTCGGGTTTGAGGAGCGTTTCGCCATTCGTGCGCAGCAGGTTGCGCCACTGGCGGATGTTGGATTGGCGCTGCAGTTCGGTGGCGTTGGGTTGGAAATTGAAATCCTGGCCCGTCAGTCCCTTCAGATGATGAATCGCCAGTGCACGGAGCGACACTTCGGGATCGGACAACAGATCCACCAGGAATTTGGAGGTGGTCTTGCTGCGGGCGTCGGCCGGGGAGTAGCCCCAGAGCAGCTTGTAGACCAACTCGGCTTCGCGGGCGGTGTACCGGATCCGTAGTTCTTCCTGGAGCAGGCCGGGATCGCCGGCGTCGGAGACCAGCCAGGTCCGCAGTCCCAGAATGGCGGTGCGGCGGGCCTCTTCATGGCGATTGGTCTTCAGGATCTTCACCAGCTCGGGAACATTGCCAATGAGTGCCAGGCATTGGGTGGCGAATTCAGCCAGACGTGGGTTGGCATCGTTGGCGAGCGGGGGAAGCGTCATCTCGACCGCTTCATCGGGCTTGAAACTGCGGGTGAACAGGGCGACGGGGTTCCGGCTGCCCGCCGTGGGTTTGGTGGGACTCAGCCAGTCGGGGTTTTGCCAGGTGGTGACAACCTGGGGCCTGGGGGACTCATCGGCCAGGCGTTCGAGCGGGACAACCAGCGACGCCGGACCCCGCAGTTCGATCGCGAATTCGTCGTCCCCCAATCGGACCAGGTCCGCCCGGCCCCGGGCGAGGTGCAACGCGCCACGTCCCGGATCGACTCCCGCGCGCTGTTCGAACCGTGAGGCGACCGGCGGGGTGGATTCGAGGCCCAGCACGGCATCCCCCGAGAGGGTGACCAGCCACCGCGACTTTGTCAGGTGGAGTTCGAGTGTGGTGGGCTCGCTGCGGCCGTTGGACGCGGGCTGCACCATGAGCCGGCCGGAACGCAGCTCGACCGCCGGGAGGTTCCCTTTGGCGGGAGAGGTGAGCGCCAGCAAGCCTCCCGGTTGCAGTGTGAATTGCCAGCCGGGGAGTTCGAGATTGGCTTCGAACGGGACGGGGGAAGCGAACTCGCGTCCCACGGGAATCACCGACCCACCCGGCTGGACCCGCCACGAGTCTTCGTCTCCCAGGTAGGCGATGGCCACGCCTTCGGTCGAAATGTACCTGGCCGAAAGCAGGTTGGCCGGTTTCTCTTCCGACCGGGATGGGCCCCGCGCGGCGGTCTTGGTTCCTTCCGGGGGGTTGCTGTTCCGGCCGTTTTGCTTGCGGTAGGGAGGTGCATCGACATCGGGATCGTTCTCGACATCGGGGGGGAGCTGCGTGTCGGTGGGAGGAGTGCTCTGGCCAGCTGTCGCCGCAGGCGGGTTGGCCATGGGAGGTTCTCCCGACTCCGTCAGTTCGGCTGGGGTTGTGACCGCAAGGTCGGCGACGGCGTTGGTGGAGAGCCTGCCGTCGGCATTCGCTCCGGCAGCGGTGACCTCGGGAGCAGTCGCCTGTGTCCCCCGCGATCCAAAGGGGGAGGACTGGAAGGTCAGGAAACCCCAGCCCGCCAAGACGACTGCCGCGAGGGCGTAGGGCCACCAGCGGGTCTTCTCGCCGGAGCGAAGGTATTCCGGCAATCCCTCTTCAAACGAGCGGGGGGGGGCGGGGATGGCCGCTCCACTGCGGGATGCCTCGGGGGAGGGGACGGCGGCAGAGCGGTCGGGAGTGCCGACGTTGGGGGCTTGGGCGAGGATGGACGACACCCCCGCCGAGGAAAGAGCCCCCGCGGTTGCTGCGGGACTGGTCAGCCCGGTTCCGTCACGCGTCTGTGGAACCTGCAGCCGCGGGGTGTTCGGCCCGAGGGCGATCATCCGCTCGCGAATCTTCGGGGGCAACTCGGCCGGTTCGGCCACGGCCAGCGACAGGATCTGATGGCAGCCCGCCACTTCGGCCAGGTGCAGGTCCGATTCGAGACAGATCCGCTCGACGGCGGCGATGCCATCGGGGGCCAGGGTGTTGTCGAGATACTCGGCCACCGCATTGGGGTCGATTCCCATTCCCGATCCCGACAGGGTGGGACTCGACAGCCGTTTCTGGCGCAGCACATCCTGGATCCGCTGCACCAGGCTGGTCCCGACGGGACTCTCCTCCAGTTTCCGGCCGATCTCCTCGGCCTGAGCCGGGGGAAGAACCTCGTCGATGTAGGCCAGCAGGGTTCGCAGTGTCAAACGCATGGTGGGGTTTCCAACAGCGAAGGGCAGCACAGGGGGCGCGGTCACGGCAGCGGGCCACCCCCTGTTCGTCCCGTGCCCTCCGGCATGGTGAGGCAGACAGGACTCTCTGTTTCTATTGGTGGCGGATCGCGGCTGCAGCCGTACAAAAAAGCGGTTTGTTTCACGAAATATCCAGACGCAGAGAGTGGCAGCTTCCATCGGAACGCACGTCCGGGGGATTCCGGGGGGTTGGGGGATTGTTGTGGGAGGCTGGGAGGGTTGGGTGCGAACTTCGGCTTGATCTGCGAAAAAGTCATGCTCTACAACCTGCCCCCGTTCCGGTCGGAGTGGTTTTGGGGGCTCAAGCCAATGCGGTGGTTGCTGGCGGGATTCATCTGTTACGCAGCCTGGGTGGTGCAGACGACAGTTGCTCCGTACCTGGCGCTGGCGGGGGTTACTCCGCGCTGTCTGCCGCTGGCGCTGGCCCTGCTGGTCTGGACGCAGACCCCCCGGGGGGCGGTCGTCTGGGGGTTGATTGCCGGGATGGGATTCGACCTGTTGGGGGCGGGGCCGCCGGGGGTTGAAACGGGGGTGTCGCTGGCTTTGGCGGGAACCTTCGCCTGGTGTCGCCGCCGCGGGATCTGGATGATGCCGCAGATGCTGCTGCCCCTGGGGCTGGGGATTGTGATTGAGAGTGGTGCGGTGGTGGGGTCGCTGATGGCGACGGAGACCGGGCTGAACTGGCCAACGTGGCGGGAGGTGGTCACTCACGCCACGCTCTCATCCACACTGTGGGGGGGCGGGTTTCTGGCGCTGCTGGCAGGCTTGCTGCCGCGTCGTTCCACGGCGAATTCTTCTGGTTGACAGTCTCGACGGGTGTACCTGGATGGATTCCCGAGTGCGCGAGGTGGCCGGTTGGTCGGCGGAGCGATACGAGCCCTCGTCCGAACGGCCCGGGCTGCGTCTCGTGGGGCTGGGGCTGGTGATGGTGTTGCCGCTGGCGGCGATTGGCCTGCGCTTCGCCCAGGTGCAATTGACGCTGGGAGAAGAGTACCGCGGCGAGTTTGAACAGACCGTCGAACGCTGGGAGCCGATACCCAGTCGGGATGGGCGGCTGCTGGCGGCCGAAGGAACCGTGTTGGCCGAAGATGTGGATCTCTTTCGGCTGAAGGTCCATTACCGGTGGCTGGAGGAACCCGCCGACCCGGGATGGCTGCGCTCGCTGGCGCTGCGTCGTCTGGATCGTCGCGCCCGGCGGAATGCCGATCTGATTGCTGCGGCTGAGGCCGAGGTGCTTGACGAGCGGAACGCGCTCTGGCGGAGACTGGCCGAGCGTTCCGGTTTGGAGGAACAGGAGCTGGGGCAACGCCGGGAGCGGATTCAGCGGCGGGTTGAACGGCTGCAGCAGCGGGTGGCTGCACAACGGGAGCAGCATGAGGCGGCGGAACGCCTCGCCCTGGAATTCCCCCCGGATCCCCAAGAAACGTGGTGGGCCCGCTGGCATCGGCTGGTGGTCACCACACTCACCACCCCACCGCGGCGCGAAGCGCGGGAACCAGTGGTGATCCAGGAACAGCTCGACTACCACGTGGTGCTCGGGCAGCTCACTCCGGAACTGGCGGTCGAGATCGAGGGACACCCCGAGCTGTTTCCCGGGGTCCGGCTCGAGTCGATTCCGCAGCGGGTTTATCCCCAGGGTGATCTGGCCCCGCATCTGCTGGGAGTTCGACAGCCGGTGTCGGATGAGTTCCTCGCCGAACGGCGGGCCCGCTTTCCCCAGGGAGATCCGCTCGATTATCAGCCTGGAGACCGGGCGGGGCTGAACGGGCTCGAACGGCAATACGAACATCGGCTGCGCGGTCTGCGTGGTGCGCGGCGGCTGGTGTTCAACCGCCGAGGGGAACTACTCGACTCGCAGGTGGTGCGCGAACCTCGATTGGGGCAGGATGTGCAGTTGGGGCTTTCTGTGGAACTGCAGCGCGCAGCCGAAGAACTGCTCGACGCCGCCTTGACCGGACCGCAGGTGGACGAGACGAATCGCAAACCGCTGCCGACCCCGACGGGGGGGGCGATTGTGGCCCTGGATGTGCGGACGGGGGCGGTGCTGGCGGCAGCCACGGGCCCCCGATTTGATCCCGAGGTGCTGGTGAACCATGATCCCGCGGGCTGGCGGGCCATTCTCGACGATCCCCGCCGACCGCTGTTTCACCGCGCGGTCGAGATGACCCTTCCTCCCGGATCAGTCTTCAAGATCGTCAGCTCGATTGGATTCCTTGAGAGCGGCCAGCTTGATCCCGAGGAGCAATTGACCTGCCTGGGGTATCTCGACACTCCCGAGCGCTACCGCTGTTACACCTTCAAGCATCATGGGGTGGGACATGGAGACGTCGACCTGGTCTCGGCGATGGCCCGTTCGTGCAATGTGTACTTTTTCTCTGCGGCCCGAAGGATTGGGGCCGAGCCGATCCTCGACTGGGCCGATCGCCTGGGACTGGGGCGTCCGACGGGCGTCGACCTGCCGGTGGAACAGGCGGGTTCACTCCCCCGGGAAGAGCGTCGTGCCGGGGGACGGGGCCGGTCGCGCAGTTCGGGCGAGGCACTGCAGTTGGCGATTGGGCAGGGGCGGGTGACGGCGACTCCCCTGCAGGTCGCCCGGTTGCTGGCGGCGGTGGCGAATGGGGGGCGGCTGGTGACTCCACGGTTCGCCCGCGAGCAGCGTGACTTCCATGACTCGCTACTCGGGAAGCCTCCGTCGGAGACCTCTCCCGCTGAGATGGTCGAGCGGATTTCCGGCTTGTCGACCCGCACTCTGGCGTTCGTCCGCCGGGGGTTGGAGCAGGTGGTCGAGAATCCGCAGGGGACGGGATTCAAGACGGTGCGGTGCCGCGAAGCCCGGATTGCCGGAAAGACGGGGACCGCCGAGCCGGGGGGGGGGCGCCCTGATCACGCGTGGTTCGCAGGGTATGCTCCAGCACAGCGTCCAAGGGTGGCGTTTGTGGTGGTTCTGGAACACGCGGGCCCGGGGGGACATGCCGCCGGGCCTGTCGCCCGCAAGCTGGTGCAGGCTCTCGAACGGCTCGATCTGCTGGGGCAGTCGTCGACCGCGACCGATCGCGCCGGGCCCAGTGCGAATTGATTGGTGCGGGTTGAGATGCGGGCTGCGTGAGAATGGGCGGGAGTGAGGATTGTTGCAAAAAAAACGCTCTCCGCGAGATGAATCGCGAAGAGCGGAGGATCTCTGATCGGGAGAGTAAGTCCCCCTCCGGATGGCGGCTGGGTGACGGTCTGTCGCCTATTTCCCTTCGTAAGGGCGTTCCTTTTCGGTCTTGGGGTCACCACCGAAGGTGGCCCGCAAGCCAGCGAGTTCCTGTTCGACCGTCTTGGCGGGACCGTCGATCTTGAAGAAGTAGGGGCCCCCTGGGCAGTTGAGATAGACGTTGATCACCCGCCAGCCTTCCATCCGCTGGGTCTTCTGCTGGATGGGGGGGCCGATCGACTTCTTGTAGGTGCCGGTGACATCCACGAGCGTGTACTCACCCTTGGGCGATTTGCCAGTGGTCAGTTTGACCTTGCGTCCTTCGGGTTCCGTCTGGCCGACCCAGCGGGTGATGTTCTCTTCGAGACCGCCCCCCTGACCGCCGAAGTGGAAGATGACAAATTCGCCGGAGGATTTGTCTCCTTCCTTCGCCGGGACTTCGTACTCAACGAGCCGCATCTGGGACTTCGGCTGTTTCTTCTTCCAGCCATCTGGGACGGCGATCTCAAGGTCGCCTGCCTTGGCGGGCTTGGTGGCGGGGGCTTTGTCATCCGCGCGGACCGGGAGTGCCGTCCCCGCGAGGAGAGCGGTGCAGAGCAGACCGAGCAGGGGAACTCCGGGGAGCAGACTGCGGCGCATGGTGGTGGATCCTGAGGAGAGGGTGGTGGCCGGTCGTGAGAAGGATCTGGTGTGCCCGACGTTACTTGGGAGCCTCTTCGACGCGGATGCTCAGTTCCTTCAGTTGCCGGGCATCGACCGTCGAGGGGGCCCCGCTCAGCAGGTCGGAGGCCTTCTGTGTCTTGGGGAACGCAATCACGTCACGAATATTATCGCAGCCCGTGAAGAGCATGACCCACCGGTCGAGACCCAGGGCAATCCCCGCGTGCGGCGGAGCCCCGAACCGCAGAGCCTCGAGGAGGAAGGAGAACCGCTCTTCGGCCTGCTCGGCCGGGATCCCCAACAGGTCGAAGACCTTCTGCTGGACCGCTGAATCATGAATACGCACGCTGCCGCTGGCTCCCTCGTAACCGTTGATCACGAGGTCGTACGAGGTGGCGCGGATCTGGCCCGGATCGGTTTCGAAGAAGGGAACATCTTCGGGGACCGGGTTGCAGAACGGGTGATGCTCGGCATCCCACCGCTTCTCTTCCTCGTTCCAACTGAAGAGGGGGAAGTCGAGGATCCAGGCGAAGTGCATCTGGTTGGGATCGAACAGCTTGAGTTCTTTCCCCAGCCGGCTGCGCAGCGCACCGAGGGCGGCGGAGGTGACCGAAGGCTTGTCGGCCACGCAGAAGATGAGGTCGCCCGTTTTCGCCTGGAACTCGGCCTTGATGGCCGCCTGCTCTTCGGGGGTGAAGAACTTGGCGATGGGCGAATCGAGCCCGGTCTCGGTAACGCGGAAGAATGCCAGTCCCTGAGCCTTGAAGTCCTTCACGAAAAGTGTCAGGTCGTCGATCTGCCGCCGGCTGTATTTCTCGGCCGCCTGGGGGGCGCACAGTCCCCGGACCCGTCCTCCTGCTTCGAGCGTGTTCCTGAAGACGCTGAAACCGCAGTTCCTCACCAACGGCGCGAGGTCGTGCAACTCCATGCCATACCGCAGGTCGGGCTTGTCGGACCCATACCGCTCCATCGCCTCGCGGTAGGTGAGCCGGGGGAGCGGCAGAGGAAACTCCTCCCCCCGGACTTCCCGCATCAGAAACCCAACCAGGCCATCGACCGTCCGCAGGATGTCTTCCCGCTCGACGAACGCCATCTCGATGTCGACCTGGGTGAATTCCGGCTGGCGATCGGCCCGGAGGTCTTCGTCCCGGAAACAACGGGCGATTTGCATGTACCGGTCGAATCCGGCGACCATCAGGATTTGCTTGTAGATCTGCGGCGACTGGGGGAGGGCGTAGAAACACCCGGGATGGACCCGGCTGGGAACGAGATAGTCGCGGGCCCCTTCCGGAGTGCTCCGCCCCAGCATGGGGGTTTCGATCTCGAGGAAACCCTCGCGGTCGAAGTAATCGCGGATCAGCTTGGTCAGCCGGTGACGGAACATCACCAGTTCCTGCAGCCGCGGACGCCGCAGATCGAGAAACCGGTATTTCAGCCGGAATTCTTCATTGGGGGGATTGCTGGTGGAGGGTTCAAACGGCACGGTGCGGCTCTTGTTGAGCACGACCAGGCTTTGAGAGCGGACGTCGATTTCACCCGTGGGAATCTTGGCGTTGACGTCCTTGGCGGACCGGGCGACGACTCGCCCCGTCACCTGCAGCACATCTTCGTTGCGAACGTCCCCTGCCGCCGAATGCTGATCGGCCCCTTCCGAAGGGTCGAACACCACCTGCACCTTCCCGTACCGGTCGCGCAGGTCGACAAACACCAGCCCGCCATGATCGCGCCGGCTGTCGACCCAGCCGCACACCGTCACGGTCTCTCCGACCTGGGCTTTCCGCAACTCACCACACGTATGGGTCCGTAACAAGGGAACCGTCCTTCCAAGGGGCATCTAGACCGCCTGGGCGAGCCCTGGCACTGTTCAACAAATGTGCGCCGCTCTGGGCCTGCCCGCCACGATGGCGAGAATAGAAGATCCGCCCCCGCACTGACAAGCACCTGCCGCAAAGGGCCCAGCAGAAACAGATTGCGGGGCAACACCCCGCCAAAACCGAAAAAATCGAGACACGGGTTGACAAAAAACCGGGATTCAGATAACAGCACGATCAATGCCGAATTGACGTGGCAGAATCACTCGAAATAGCCCGGAGTTACGGCGATTTCGAGGTGATGCGGCTGCGGTGCGGTAGCCTTCGGGCTCCCCCCCCGTGGTCGTGACTCGGTCAGCCTTGGTGGACTCGCAGGATGTGATGCCCGTGCTGTCGAACGATGTACCACAGGAGCAGCTGTCCTCCCCGACAGCCGGCAGGTGGACCGATGTGGTCTGGGAGACCGCACCGGCCAAGGTGAACCTGTTTTTGAATGTGGAGTCGCGAAGGGCCGACGGATATCACGAGCTGGAGACCCTGATGGTCTCGCTCGGATTGCAGGATACGCTGCGAATCCAGGCTCTGCCCGGTGAGGAAATCGAACTCGTCTGCCATGACTCCCGGGGCGTGGCCGGGCTGGCTTTCGGAGCCCGGCCTCTGGACCTGCCCCCTGGCCCGGGCAATCTGGTCTGGAAGGCCGCCCAACTGTTGAGGGAGCAGACCGGGGTTCGGCGCGGAGCACGGCTGGAACTCTGGAAACGCATTCCCGTCGCCGCCGGTCTCGCGGGGGGCTCCACGGATGCCGCCGCAGCCCTCCGGGGTTTGAACCGGGCCTGGAGTCTCGGTTTGTCTCTGGTGGAACTACGTGAGCTGGGAGCACGTCTGGGGAGCGACATTCCGTTTTTTCTGTCGGGGCGGCCGGCAGCGATTTGCCGTGGACGGGGCGAACTGATCACCCCGCTCGATCTTCCCCTGGGGTTGGCGCTGGTGCTGGTCAAGCCTGCCGAGGGGCTCTCGACTCCGCAGGTCTTCCGCCAATGTCGGCCCGAAGGGCATCGCCCCGGGGTCGAACAACTGGTTGCCGACCTGCGGCGGGGTTGTCTTGCTGCAGCCGCCGCGCGACTGCACAACACCTTGCAGCCCGCCGCCGAGATGGTCAGTACGGAGGTGGTCCGGTTGAAGCAGGCGTTTGAACAGCTCTCGGCCGTCGGACACCTGATGAGCGGGAGTGGCTCGTGCTACTTCGGACTGTGTCGCAATCTGGGGGAGGCCCGGCGTCTGGCCGGCCGGTTGGAAGCGCGTCGGCTGGGAAGCGTTTTTGTGACCTCCGTGGCCTGAGAGCGAGTGCAGCTTGAATCCATCCCTTGCGGACCAGGTCCGCCGCGGGGGTGTGCTTTGTGTCCGGACCGGTCGGGTTGTGAGTCTTCAGAACATTTTCCCATCATGATGGACTTGTCCCCGGTGCCTGACCGCACCGGCACGGTCGAACCAGTTCAGGAGGAGCATCGCCGTGGAAATCACCGAGGTCCGCATCAAGCTGATGGATGACCCGCAGGAACGACTGCAGGCCTTCTGTTCCATCACCTTCGATCACTGCTTTGTCATTCGCGATTTGAAGATCATCGAGGGGACCCGGGGCTCTTTTGTGGCGATGCCGAGCCGCAAGCTGACTGACCGATGCCCCCGTTGCGGCACGAAGAACCAATTGCGGGCCTGCTTTTGCAGCCAGTGTGGGGCTCGGCTCAAGGAGGATCGGGCCAGCCGCGACACGGATGGCCGCTCTCGGCTTTATGCGGATATCGCCCATCCGATCAACGCCCGATGCCGGGAGCTGATTCAGGCCAAGGTGATGCAGGCGTTTGCCGAGGAACAGATCAAGGCAACGCTGCCCGGCTACATCTGCACTTACGACGACTATGGTGAAGACGGGTTCGCGGTGCTGGATGAGTCGGAATTGTTGACGCCGGTGGTTGAGCGGGAGTTTCAGGGACGCACACTGCGTCTGGACACCCCTGCCGTGTCGCCGGTTGGCTCGGCGGATCCGCCCCTTTCGGGACCGCACTTTGGATCAGGAATTCCAGGAGAATACCGCAGTGGCAACGGATGGCACGCTGCTGCTGCGGAACGGACCGGCGACGGGGCAACCGAAGAGGGGTTCGGTTCGGGGGTGATGTAGGGGGAGAAAGCTTCTCGATTCGGAGAGACCTCTCTCGGTGTCTTTGGGGCAACGGTTGCCGCTGTCTCCTGGAAGAGATGCACGAGGGGCAAATCCCTGTCACAAACCCTCCGGCAGATCCGTTACGGCGCCCGTTCCCCCTAGTTTGACAGCATGCCTTTAAGGACGGTAGACTCCCTTCTCACAGCGTGCTTGTGAATTGCGTCCTCGTAGCTCAACTGGATAGAGCGTCGGCCTCCGGAGCCGAAGGTTTCAGGTTCGAATCCTGTCGAGGATACTCCGTCACCCCTCCAAACCCCGAAAACATCGTGTTTTTCGGGGTTTTTTCGTGTCTGGTGAATCGTCGGGTACCGTCAACTATTGGCAAATCCGACACGGCAGTTGCCACCGTACTCGCGGGACTTGAGTTTTTCGGGTGAGCTTGGGCTTATAGCTTTTGCAGAGAGAATCTGGGTGAAATTCAGTGCACCTCGTGATGGGTTCAACCCGGGAATTGTTTGCGTCTGGTAAGGTGATCCTTGGCCGCTTCGGCGTGCTCGAGGCTGGCTGGGGCCAATTTCATTGTCCTTTGCGGTTTTCGATCAAAGAGAGGGACATCGCAGGCTGGGGGGGGGCGTTTGCTCAGAATCATGACCCGTGCTGCCTGCGCACTTCTCCCAAAAATTGCTGTGCCAGATGCATGACGTACTGCTCGGCACAGCCGTACCCGATGGCGCGGTAGCCCTGTTCGCGGGCCCACAGGGCCTGGGCGGGGTCGCGGGCGGGGAAGCCGCAGGCGACACCAGCCTGCTGGCAGGCCTGCAGAATTGCGGTTGCCGCCTCCATGACCCGGGGATGCCCCGGTTGCCCGGGAACCCCAAGCGAACAAGCCAGATCCGACGTGCCGACCCAGACCACATCGAGTCCCACGGCGGCGATCTCATCAATCCGCTCGACCCCTTCGGGATCTTCAACGAGTGCCAGGGTCAAAATGGTCTCATCCATGGCCGCGAGATATTGGGCAGTTGAAATGAGGCCCCATTTCGAGCCCCGTCCCGGGCCGAAGCCGCGCTGGCCATGAGGGGGATAGGCAACCGCCTGGCGAAGACGCCGGGCATCATCGGCGGTCCGGCAATGGGGGATCAGTACTCCCTGTGCTCCCAGGTCGAGGACCTGCATCATCGGCTCGCTTTCGTCATTCCTGAGTACTCGGACGACGGGAACCGTACCTCCCGAATGACATCCCATCACGAGGTGGTCGATGCTTGAAGCGTCGGCGGCACCATGTTCGCAGTCGAGCAGGACAAAATCGAAACCGGCGAAACCGAGCAGTTCACACAACCCGGGAGCGGGGAGCCGGACCGAACTGCTGTAAACCACACCTCCCTCGCGCAAAACCTGCTTGGCCGGGTTGGGGCGAATCATGGCGGGCTCTCTGGGCGTGGGACGACTGAGTGAGAGCCAGACTTTATGCGGCCCCGAACTGTTTCGCGAGTCCCTGCCAGGCCGTTGTTCATCGGGGATGCCGCAGCAGGCAATCCAACGCAAGGTGTTCCCGATTTGTCTGGGGGATCATTCCCCCCGCTTCACAACCGGTTCAACCTGACGGGTGGGACAAGCTCGCAGTCGCCATCCCTCGCCGTCCGGTTCGATCAGGTAGAACCGGGCTGCATTCGGTCCGTTCTTCAGGCACCGTCGGGGAACCAGTGATTCCCAGCGCCCGCGGACCGAGGGTTCGGCGGATACCCGGGCGACCGATTCGATTACGCCGTTGACCGCGACGGCCATCACGGGGAGAACGGCTGTCGGGTGGTCTGGTCGATAGGTCCCTTCGAAATAGCACGGAATGGGAGCGTCGGGCAATACGAAAGGTTCGGAAGAGTTGCGGTGCAGTTCCAGGACTCCCGGAGCTCCATCTGCCGCGACCTTCAGGTCGGCAACCGCCCGGCCGATCAACTCAGGGTAGGGACCGATCCGGAACAGATCGGAGGGAGTCCGTCCAAGGAGGGTTTCCCACTCAGCGACCACACGGCTTTCTGACACGGTCTTCGTCGGAAACCGGATCATGCGGTTATCCTGTGCGAATTGCTTCTGGCTGGGATCACGGCGCGATTCCCGCGTCAGTGATTCTCCATCCACGGGAGCCCACAGGGGAATGTCCAGGACATCGGCGATCGTGGGAAGCAGGTCGATACACTCCACGTTGCGGTCGCTGAGTCCTCCGGATGTTTGACCGGGCAGTTTGACAAACAGGGGGACGGAAAGGATTTCATCAGCATTCCCTCCGCTGTAATAGCGACGGTTTTGTCCCGCACGGAATGAGACCCCGTGATCCGATGTGACAATCAGCAGACAGTCATTCCACAATTCAAGTTCTTCGAGGCGGTCGATCAACCGCCCGATCAGGCGATCGGCCAACTGGAGCTGTAAGATGTATCTTTGCTGCTGCCGCACTACGAAATCAGGATCATTTCCCCAGACATCCTGTGCGAGACCGTCGGTCTCGAAATTCAACAGGCTCATGTCGCCGCATTCAGCGGCATACGGTTCGGCGTTGTCGAGATACATCCAGGGGACATGGGGAAAGACAAGATGCATAAAATGCAAAGCAGGATGTCCCTCTTCGGGAAGGCAGTTGAGAAAATGCTCGAACTGACGGACCCTCAGGCAACTCCAACCCCAGCGGACGACGCCCCTGCGAACGGTTTCATCGGTGGGGCCAGTCTTGGGGTAGCCCCACCATTCCGGGGATTGCTGGGGAATCTTCAGCCGCATCTCTCCGGGGGTAATGTGTGCGAGGATTGCCTTGCCGACCTCGGGAAGCATGGATCGCAGTTGTGTCACGATGCCGGGCTTCTGCCATTCGGCCATAGCCTCACCTTCGAAAGCCAGTCGGGAGACCGGCTCGAAGGCGATCATTTCATAACCTCCTTCTCCCATCACCAGGTTGAAGAGGTTCTGGTCGCCCCGAGTCGGAAAGAATCGTCCCGAAGGATCGTAGTAGCGGCCGGTCAGGATAGCGGGAACCACGCAGGCAGTTTCGGCATTGACCGTGGTCGCGTTGCGGTACCAAGTCGAGCGTTGGGCAAGTTCGGCGAACCGGGGAAACCGGTCGGCATTGATTTCCCGGTCTTGAGTCTGCAATGACAGGCCGCAAAATTCGTCAAAAACGACGAATACCACGGGGGTCGGTTTACCAGTGAATGTTCCCTTCCCGAGGTCGCTGAAGACCACCCGGCTGGCTTTGGTGGTGGTAAAGAACAGCACGGGGAACAGCAGGCAGCCCACTCCCGCCAGCGAGATGGTCCGGCGCACTCCTCCCCAGGCGGCGTAGGCCCAGGCGAAGGCGACGGCCAGGACCAGCGAGGTGGCCACCAGCGGCCAACCGGTCAGCAGCGAGTTGTGCCGCAGAAGCGGGAAGCAGATCATCGCACTGAACAGCCAGACCAGTCCCAACTGCAATCCTTCGCGCAGTGGGACGAAGATTCGATTGGTCCCCCACAGCAGCAGGGCGAGTAATCCCGGGAGCGCCACCATCAGAACCAGGGCCAACGCCACCAGTCCTCCACGGCTGGCCCCGATGTCGATGACGTAACTGTCACGTTTGCCCAACAGGTCAAACGCTGGCTGAACTGCCGCGAAGCAAAACAGAACGACGGCGTGCCAGATCTCGGATCGCAGAGGCCGGCCGGCCGCCGCAAACGATGGGGGCGTGGGGGAACTCATGACGCGAGGGGGAGAACCGTCTTCAACGGGGCTGGGCATGGAACAGAGTGCGTCCCCCGTCGGGCAGAGTGTGCCTTTCGCAGCGGCCGAATCGCTTACGCAGTCCGGCCTCGCATGCTTCGAGGGAGTAACCAGGATCATCGTCGCGGCGATTGTGGAGAACCCGCCGCGCCTGGGGGTCGCTCTTGTCGACAAACTCGAGCACCACCGCACCACCCAACGAATGCAGCCAGTCGAGGAACTCCTCCAGAGGAATACCTGCGCCCAAGACAAGGTGATGGACCAGAGCCAGCGCCAGCACGAGATCGGGACGACCTCGTTGCGACCACGAGCGGCGCTCGGCGCCCAGCCAACCCTGATTGGGGGAGGGATCGCAAACATTTCCGACGAGGGGCAGGATCCGCTGGGCGGCCGTCGAACCTGATTCCTTGCGCAGAGCGCGATAGAGATGCTCCACGGCGGCGTGGTCGCCATCCAGAGCGACAACGACCTGAGCGGTTTCGGCGGCAATCCGAGAAAAGTTCCCGGTGTTGCAGCCGAGGTCCCAGACCATGTGCGGACGATTGGATTCGACGGCCTGTCGAACGAATTGCTCTTTGGCCTTCCAGTCTGCGGATGAGTAGGCCGGCGCGTAATCGGACCAGGTCGAGCGGGGTGGTGACCAAGAGAGTCGCGCGACCACTTTGTGGAGGGCGTTCAGGGAATTTCGTACCGCCGCCGCCGGCAGTCCCCGACGTTCAAGAGAACCCCGAATGTCCTGATCGGTGACGGGACGCGACTTTTGCAGGCGAGCATGCAGCCAGCCGTGTACGAAAACGCCCCGACGGAGCAGGTCGCGCCAGCCGCAGAGGGCGCTGAACTCACCCGGGGTGATGCCATCCAATCGCCCCCGCAGCCAAGGATGAAAGGCACACTGCCAGAACGATTGCAGCCAAAGGGGAAAGAGGCCGGTCTGACAGAACTGTCGATAGCCCATCCAGGGCAATCCGGGAGTCCAGCGTTCGAGAGACACGGTGTCGATGAAAACCGGAAGCGTCCCACGCCATTGGGTGTTGTAGAGAGTGCCATCCTTGAGGGTGAACCCGGCGTCGAACGCCTCCCGCAGCAGGTCGAGCTGGGACAACGCGGCGTCGCGGAGCATGCTCCAGGTCCACTCGTAGGGGTACGAGACGAAAGGAATCCGTTCATGGCGAACAAAACCAGCCCACGGAATTCCACCGAACGCCTTCTGTGCCGCCAACCCCGCCTGCTCAACCTGGTCGGGAGCCAACTGATCCGTGGCAATGAGCCGCCCATCGGCCATGGCTCGCTGAGCAAAAGGCGACTCGGCAACCTGTTGCCATTGCACCAGTGCGTCGTGAGACAACCCCCGATAGATTTTTCCACTCGGGCCAGTCAGCACGCGACCGGCACGATCTCGATAAGAGCCGGTGTCAGGTCGGATGGGTTCTTCTGTATTCACTCGCGATCCTCCGCGAGACAGTTGACCGGGGTATTTCCCGTCCTGTTTGAGTCGACCGCATTCACAATCCCAACCAAGAGTCACCGTCCGTCAACCAAGCTCCCCTCCGTGGTGCGACGTCAGATCTACCGGGTGCTCACAGAAGCTTCGGGTTTCCGACGGCGCAGCAAACCCCCCACTGCAAAGTGATCCCACAGGTAGCGGGCGAAAACAGCCAAGCCGGCCAGACCTCCGACCAACACCTGAACCAACATGCTTCCCGAACCGGGATCAAAGTACGCCAACATCACAAGTCCTTTGCCTCTTCGCCAAAGCGGCGCGTAAATCCTGCGCAGTTCCTGACCGGTTGCGACCGACTGCCAGTCGTCCCAGGGATCGAAATTGTGAGCCACTGACCCTTCAATCCCAGTCCTGCCCAGACCCAGAAGTTTAGTCACCGACAGAGAACAAACACCGCCACAGGCGAGAAGTTTCCCGACCAAGCTGGAGGTTCTGGAAAAACAGAGTTTTTCCGCTCTCTGGGATGCTCGAGGGTGGCACTGTCATATTCCCCTGTTTGTGCGTTCGGGCGATCCGTTCATCGCTTTCGGCCCCAGACCACATCCAAGGGGGAATTGGTCCGCATTCCCTGCACCCGCTCAAAGCCAACCCGGTTCAGCAATTCCTCGTATTCCCCCAAGGTCCGCTCTTTTCCTTCGGTACAGACCAGCATGTTCAACGACTGCAATTGGGCCCAACGAGGTCCGGTCTTGTCTTCCCACAAGAGCTTTTCGGCCAGCAGAATTGCTCCCCCGCTCGGCAGCCGCGCATACACCCGCCGCAACAACTGAAAGATTTTTTCTTCACTCCAGTCGTGTACGATTCGTCCGAGGGCGTAGAGGTCGGCCTCGGGAAGCGAGTCCTTGAAGAAATCCCCCGCCTGAACCCGCACCCGATCCGCCACAGCCGATTGGGCGACCAGTTCCTCGGCCAATGGGCACGCGGTCGGCAAATCAAACACAATCCCCTTCAACTGCGGATACCTCGCGCAGGCTGCCACCGCCAGATGACCTGTTGCCCCACCGAGATCGACAAAAGTCTGGAAGCCAGAGAGGTCAAGGGCGGAGACCACCACCGGAGAACTGATCAGGCCATAGCCGTGCATTCCCAGCAGAAACTCCCGCTGGCTTTCCGGTGTCCGGAAGAACGCATCGAAAATGGGTCCATCCCATCCATAGACTTCGCGCCAGCGGTGGGTCCCCTCGCGGATGGCGTTTTCCAGGTGGTCCCAGAGTTTCCACAACACCATGTTCGAGTAGCGGATGTAGCCGGTCACCCGGTGGGGACTGTCCTGACAGAGATATGCGGTCGAAACCAGGGTGTTGGCATAGGTCCCCTGTTGTTTCGTCAGCAATTGAAAGTGGACGCAGGCATCAAGCAACCGCTCGAGCGAGTCGGTCTGGCACCCCAGACGATTGCTCAATTGATCGAGGTCAGCCGGTCCTTCCCGGAGAACATCGAATACGCCAAGTTCCACGGCGGCAAACAGTACCTTCGAGCGGCGGAATCCTTCCACCAAGTCGAGAACAGGGGTAGGATCGGGGAGGGTAAGGTCATCGGCCATGTTCTGAATCTGTGGTGGAGTGTTCTTGTGTTCACTAAATCGGTGCTTGTCGGAATTGACGATGGCAGCGAACAGCGTAGGTGAACGTTGGAGAGGGGCAATCCAGGATGGTTGGCGGAGAAACGCACGCTTGACCGCCCGACCACGGGGCCTCTAGTGTACGAAAGTTGCTCGTCTGGAGCATGGGATTGGGGAAATTTCCACTCGGTTCCGTCGCCTCGAGCGAGCCTGCACGTAGTGAGAAAACCGCGGGGAATTGCCCTGCGTCTACTGCGTTCACCGTTTTCTGTCGTCACTTCTCCAGAGAGTCTCTGTGTCGACCTCACCGACTCCTCCTTCTCCACCGGCCGACTCATCTCCCGCTGCGGATCGTCCCGGCATTGGTGGCTCGGAACTCTCAACCAGCGCCGATCCCTCGGCAGTCGCGGGTTCCTCCATCGCAGTCACTGACAGCAGTGATCCTGGAATCGACGAATACGAGGAATTGACCCCGGAACTCGTGGAGGACGAGGCGATTCGGGGTGATTTTGTGATCAAGTGGGCGGTGGTGTTGCTGGCTTTCCTGCTGGCCAGCACCAAGGTCGGGGAATCGCTTTCTCTGGTGAGCATCAAGACGGGGCAATACCTGGCAACCCACGGATTTCTGCCTCCCCGGACGGATGTCTTTTCGTCGACCGCGACCGATCGGGCGTGGCCGAATCTGGCATGGGGGTTTGATCTGGTCCTGGGAGCGGTGTACTCGGTTGGTGGATTCGCCGGGGTCTCTGTGTTCAAGGCCCTGCTGGTGATGCTGACCTTTGCGATCGTGGCCCAGATTGTGCGCCCCAATCTGCCGACGTGGTGGTCTTCGATTTGTGCCGCCCTCGCCTTGCTGGCCTGCCACTTGCGATTCGCACCCCATTCGACACTGATCACCTTCCTCGGATTGTCTGTGCTGTTCCTGATTCTGACCCGATACCGACAACGGTTGGCTGACCCCGCCCGGCAGGGCTCTCCCCGCTTGTGGCTGCTGATTCCGATGTTTGTGCTGTGGTGCAATTTCGACTCTCGGGCCTATCTCGGTCTGGCGTGTCTGTTGCTCTACGCTGCAGGGGAATCCCTGGCCACGATCGTGAAGTCGGAAAATGTGCTTTCCGCAGAGACCCGCCGTCACCTCTGGACGGTTGCGCTGTCTTGTGTGGCGGCCTCGTTTGTACACCCGTTCCCGCTGCAGAGCGGATGGGCACCGGGGTTGGTGTACGGCACTGAGTATCCGGCTATCCGGGAGTATGTGACTCAGGCCTACCTTGGTGAACCACGGCCGATCGCGGTCAGTGAGGCATCGTATTTTCCCCTCTCCAGCGGGGGGCTTTGGATGGCCCGAGATGGATACGACTTCGCGGGGCTGGCGGCGATTGTTGTGATTCTGGCTTCGATTGTGCTCGTGCTCTTCAATTGGAAGCGAATGGCGTGGGGCGAAACCCTGGCGCTGTTGGGAATGCTGGGATTTGCTGTTCTGTGTCTGCGGGAACTGCCAGCGGCCGCCTTGGTTGCGGCCATAATTGCAGGTTTGAACGGACAGGCTTGGTACCAGACAACCTTTTCGCAGGCCTACACGACCCGTGCTTTGGAATTGTTGTTCTCGCGGGCGGGGCGGGCCGCCACAGTGCTGTCCCTCGCGGTGATCGGTTTTTTTGGTGGCACGGGTCGGTTGCGGGATGCGGCCGCCCCCCAGAGCGGTTATGGCCTCGACAACAACCTTGCGAGCCTGATTGGCGACCTGGAAACCCGCCTTGTTGGTCTGCCCACAGCACAGGATGCGGCTGAACCCGGGAACGCGGGCCCCTCCGCGAAAGTAGGCCGTAGCTTCGACGATCGTCCCTTCAACTACGCCGTGTCACATGGCGATGTGCTGGTTTGGATTGGCCAAAAACCGTTCATCGATTCGAGACTGTTTGTCTACCACGATCGCGATGAAGAACGGAATCTGCTGGCGACCAATTTGAGGGTCCGTCAGGCTCTCGAACTGGTGCGGGCCCCCCGAGCGTCCGATCCCACCCAGGGTCGTACGCTGCGTCCGAATGATGCCGCTTTGATTTCCCGGCAACGGTCGGAGCGTCGCGAATACTGGAAGAAGATCTTCGATCAGTACGACATCAGCCATGTCTTGTTGAGGCTGTCAACCACGGGACGGGCTGCCCAGGAGGTCTTGGCATTCACCGACCTGTTGAACGCCGATCCCCCGGCCTGGGAATTGACCGACCTGGGCGCGGGCTGTGCGGTACTCTATCGCACCGAGGTCGACAATTCGGAACTTCGCAAGTTCCTCGAGGAACGGAAACTGGATTTCCGCAACCTCGCGTTCCAGAGAAGTGCGCCATTTCTTTCGGCCCGCGACCGGTGGGTGCGCAAGCCCACCTTCTATCAGCAGTACTTCTGGTCGAAACGCCGAGACATCGCCCCCTCGATTCAACAGGCTTTGCAATACGCACGGCTTGCGACTTTGCCGGGCCAAAGCGAGTCGAACAGTCTTTGGGCGTTGCCGGACAAATATGCGAACTCCCGTGCCGCGCTGGCGATTCTTGCGATTCGCAAAGCTCAGGAAGGATTGCAGGATGACCCCGATTCCCACTGGGGCTACATGGTGCTCGGGGAAGCGTACGGAGTGCTGGCGAAATGGGAGGCCACCCTTGCTCAGAATCCGACCCGCACCCAAACCAGCGGCTTGCGGTATTTCCAGTCGATGTCGTCCTACAACCAGGTTTTGGTTTCTTCTCCCGACGACGCTCCCGCCCACCAGCAATTGTCGGCGCTGTATGCCCAGGCGAATCGGTCTGATCTCG
>Ga0315902_10002782_pt1 | contig 26807 bp, 26 predicted proteins | sample LakEriMetagenome_9_FD_203523 | JGI IMG/M metagenome (GOLD analysis project Ga0315902, IMG submission 203523) | Freshwater fungal communities from buoy surface, Lake Erie, Ohio, United States - Buoy 12 MA117 | ecosystem: Environmental > Aquatic > Freshwater > Lake > Lake biofilm | place: USA... | reverse complement strand
GGCTTTTGTGCGAGGAGTAATCGCTTTTCGCACAGCGTCAAGGGAAAGGTTAAAATCCTCCGGGTTGATATCCACCATCACAGGTGTGGCACCGGCATGCACAATGACATTTGCACTTGCGCAGTAAGTATACGCGGGAATAATTACCTCATCGCCTTCCTTGATGCCGTACCAGCTTAGAAACACTTGCATTCCCATCGTCCACGAATTGACTGCTACAGTCGTTTTACATCCACAATACGTGCTAATTTCTTTTTCGAAACGCTTTGTTTTGGGACCAGTGGTTATCCAACCACTACGCAGGGTATCGGTGACTTCATCGATGATGCGTTGATCAATGCGGGGAGGCGAAAATGGAATCATAGGAAAAAACGGAAATTAAGCCATTGAAAAAGTCAATTATTGAAGAGGGAACTCATACAATACAAGCTCTTTTCCTTCCCAAGCATTCCATACAAAGCTGTTTTTAGCTTCATCGTACCACGCCTTTATGGCCGGTGCTTTTCCATAGCTTCTACCGTCTATCACTACGTAATCGTAAGCGATATCGAGGAACATGGTGTTCATATTTGCTTTTGAGCGAATTTCATATTTTTCAAAGCTTGGCTCAAAGTACCCTTTTCCAAAACCAAACTTTCTGTCTTGTGTTTTTTGAATTTGCCCATTTATGTTTTCATATACCCAGCCGTCTATCCCAGAAAAAGTGAATTTATACGTCCCATCCGGTTTATAAGTGATATCGTTAATAAGTTTATAGCCCTTTGAAACAACACCATTATTATTAAAGTAATACAAATCTCCCTGACTATAAACAAAATAGAATTTACCATTATCTAGTATTTGATAATTGGAAAATCCGTCGTAAGGTCCGAACACTTTACCATTTACATTAATGTAGCTCTTATCTTCCTGTGGGTATTCAAGAATGAATTTCCCATTGCTGAGCACTTGACTTCGAATCCAATCGTATGGTCCATATATTTTTCCATTTAAGTTCAAATATTGTTTGCCTTTATTTGAGTATTCAAAATAAAACAAACCCGTTTTGAAAATGGACGGATATGCTCCTTCATCACCGACTACCTCTATTTGTCTTCCATTGGCATTTACATAAGGCTTGCCGTTTTTAACCATGGAATAAATGTACTTATCCCCAGCAAGCTCGATGAAGTTTCTCCCGCTATTATCAAATGGCTCACTCATAAAATCATTCATACAGAAATACCTTTTACCGTCCGTTTTGCATATATAGGCAACATTATCGCCACTTATGGCTTTTGAAATTAAGGAATCAAATCCGACCTTATTTCTGTACGATTTACCACACAAATCAGAGAAAAACCATTTGCCATTCTCGCCACTCATCACATGACCATTACAATAGCTATATTCGTCATTTTTTTGATCACTATTTTCCTCTAATACGGTTGCTTTTCCTTCATAATAGGCATACCACTTCCCACCTAACTGATAGAAAAAATTAAACTTTTCAGGTTTTTTGAAATTTGAAAAATAGAATTCCTTACTTACTTCTTCAAAAGGCCCTTCAACTTTCCCTCGGAAATTCACATATAAATTGTCATTCTCCCAAAAACTAAAGATATATCCATCCTGTTTGGTTAAATCTAAATCTAAAATACCCTTACCTATCCAACTTTTCGTATAAATTACTTTGTCATTAAAAATAAAAATATCCTTCTCCTCCAAGGTGTCCCTGACAATGCAAGAAAATCCATTTTTATCGGCAGTCTGATAGGTATAATACTCGTCATATTTGAGTATTTCATTCTTTCCTAAGGTGTATAGTACATTTCTTTTGGGTGATCCCATTTGAGCATAAACCAAGGACGAAAAACAAAAGACGAGGTTTAAAATAGCAATCTTCTTCATAAAAAATATTTGACAATCAAAAATAACATATAATTTCAAAAACACAATTGAGTTGTGTTTCTGGTAATCTAAAACCCCACAAACCTAATTTTACAGCAGGTTATCGCGTTCGCTGTCTAAAAAACGCAGCACTTTCTCGGGATGATCAGTATCCGTTGGAAGGTTGAGCACATGAGCTGAAATGAACATAGCTGTTGGAAAATCTTCTTTATGGAGCTTCCATTTTTCAAATTCCTGTTCAATGGGGTGAATGGGCGATAAAAACCATTCGCCCAACCTGATCTTGTTTTTCTCTGCACGTTTGAGGCTGGCACTTCGGTCCTTCAACAAGATGGGGTATTTTAAAAACAAATGGTCACTATGTAGGGATTCATCCACATGGTATTTACCCATTTCTTTTAATTTTTGGGTGTAGGTCTGTGCGTTTCGTTTCCGTTTCACATTCAATCCTTCTAATGAACGTAAAGCCTTCAGACCTGACCGGGCTTGCACAGAGGAAGAAGCCATAAAATACCCTACTGGTTGTACAATTCCGCTCAGTTCTTCATCGGATGAGGAACCAATGACAATTCCAAGACGGCTCAACAAACGGTACATGCGTTGAACGAACCAATACGATTTATCGTTCAATACCCAACGGTGAACGAGGAGCAGCGCTGCCAACGACCATTGTTTCACTATTCCCGGTTGAATTAATTCGGTATTGACCCTCATAATGGCTGGTAAAAATTGATGGTTATTCACCTTTAAAACACCACCGATGCCCGTAGAAAAGGGTTTGTTCCATTGGGAGGAGAAAAAGGCAAAATCACAAAAGCTACCATTCGGCTGTTCATGATAGGTCCCGCCAAAACCATGGGTACAATCCTCGATCGTGGCAATGCCTCTAGCTCTAGCCAACTCGTTAATTTCCGCAAGTTGAGAGGACAAACCAAACGTGTTCTGAACGATGATGCACCGGGTTTGATTCGTGATGGCCTGTTCAATAGATTTGACCCCAGCATTCATTGTTTTCTGGTCAATGTCGACATAAATAGGCGTGGCTCCAAGGTAAAGGATGGCATTAGGAACCACCACGCACGTAAATGCTGGCAAAATGACTTCATCTCCCTTCGTTATGCCCATGGCTTTCAATGCAGCAAACAAAGCCACCCGGCCTTTCCAATAGCAATACAGCTGATCACTTTCACATGTTAGGGTGATCGAAAGCGCTTTAAGGTATGCGGTTTCAGGATTCATCTCCTTGTGAAAGTAGGAATTAAAAACACGCCAATCAAGGACCCAAATCCATAAGCAAGGTGCAATATAAAATAGCCGGTAATCAAGTGCCAGATGGTCGTTCCCTTTTTATCGAGTTTGAATGAAAAATAAACCAGGGCCAAAAGATAACTGGTGAGGCAGACCAAAGACAGAAAGACAAAGGGCAGGTAAAAAATGGCCAGAACCAATGGCAATAAAAGCCCCAGAACAAAAAACATCGGTACAAAATGCCTGATGCTCAAGGAGGAAAAATTCTTGGTAATCCACACAGTAAGCAGGTTCCATTTTCCATTTCGGAAATTATTAGAGGCCATTTCCGTGAAACGTTCGCGTGCATAATACGTGCACGTTGCGGACGGAATCAAGTAAATATTTCCTCCCTTTCGTAAGAGCCGTTTAGAGAGTTCGATGTCGTGGTTTCGAATTAACCTTTCATCGTAACCGCCTGATTCTTTCAGCAAGCTGGATTTATATAAGCCAAAAGGCACCGTATCTACCCGCAAAATTTCGTCTGTTCCTATGCGAAACATGGCATTCCCGACCCCAAATTTTGACGACAAAACTCGTTGGATGGCCAAAGAAGTAGGTGTACTGTTTTTTACCTCCGTTTTCATGTTTCCTCCGATTGCAATCGCATCCGGAAGCTGTTGAAAAGCATCGTACAAGGCCTGTATGTACCCGAGGTCAAAAGAAGAATGCGCACTGGCAATCATGGTGTACGAGCCAATGGCTTGTTGGACACCAATGTTCAACGCATGGGGGGTCACTTTCTCAGGATTTTGAAAGACACGCAAGTGCGGGTATTTGCTCGTTAAACTTTTCAAAACAGCTGGAGTTGAATCGGTACTTATTCCGTCAATGACCAACACTTCCATCTGGCGCTGATCGAAACCGTTTTCAAACAACGATTCCACACAGTCGGCAATGTGCTTTTCTTCGTTTCGACAAGGTATTACAACAGATACCTTCATTTTTCCTTCAGATTTTTAGCATTCCATAAGGTCATCATGGGCAAAAACGACAACCAAAAACTGAAAAACACAATGCCGCTTTGTCTTTGTAGTACTGACTCAAAAAGGGCATTGAACACAAGTCCACTGGCGATAATGGCCAACAACCAATTTTTATGTTTCCATGCCATTCGCATGAGACCAATCACATAAACAATTAGCACCATCAGTCCGATCAACCCAATTTCCAGTGCTGTTTGTAAAAATTGATTGTGGGGATTGTAGCGAATATGACCGTTTTCATCTTGCTTGGAAAGCTCGATTTGACCAAGTGCTTTTAACCGTTGACTCAAGTGTTCATCTACGTTTCCGGTTCCAACGCCCAATGGATGTTCGTTGATTTCAAGAAGGGTAGCTGTCCACATCACCAACCGGACCTCGTTTCCTGTCTTATCACCGGGCTTCGACCGAACGTATTTAACCGGATTTGTTAAAAAGATACCCATAGCGCTCAGGCCATTGTTTACTTCAAATTTGACCCGCGGTATAAATTGACTTGTACCGTAAAACAAGACAGGTAAAAGGATGGAAACAATTACGGCCCAAAGCAATCCAAATTTCCTCCAAACAAGCACAATTCCGATTGTTCCAATAAGCAGAAACAGGTAGATCAACGAAGCCAATGACAAGCATAGCAGCAGCATCACACCACAGAAAAGCGAATATCCAACCAACCAACCGACGTTAACTGGAAATTCATTTTTACGGAAGAGCAACCAACAGCCACAAACAGCAGTGATGATGAAAAAAGCAAAATAAGTAGGGTGATGAATGGGTGAAACATTGACACTTACAAAGTGATTCAAATCCCAACCACTTTTAAGGAAAAGCGAAAACGAATGGATGACTCCATAGATGGAAGCGGCCAGCACACCAATAGACAAACCGAGCACTGGAGGTCCAAACTCCAGTTTAAAACTGGGACGAAACGAAAATATCAATGGAAATAAGAGAAAGGAAAGTTTGTTCTCGGCATAGCCCCACGCATCGTTTGAATGACGCGTGAATAGGATACCAGCCAAATAAAAAAGATACAAGCCAACCAATAAGAGATGTATGGGTGTGACTTCCCATCGTAACTCTTTTTTCCTAAATCCAGCGAACACTGCAACCAACAGGATAATCACACCTAAACCGATTAATTTTGGAAAACAACACAACGTGAATAAGGCAATGGCCAGGCTGTAATGGTAGAATTGCTGGTATGTAAATATCGGTTTCATGCGTGGATTAAGCGCTTGTAAAACGCATGTAATTTCTCTTCTTCCTTGTCCCAATTGTATTTCGTCATGAAGGCCTTATATCCATTATTACCTATGGATTTTGCCCGTTCTGGGTGTTCAAATAACCATTGGATGGCTTTTGCAATGTCAACTGGACTCAGGGGGTCGGCTACAATACCGCAGTTTTCAGCATCAATAATTTCCTTCCAAAACGGAAAATTAGACGCTACAAATGGAATTCCCGCAGACATATACTCAAACATTTTGATAGGGAGCGCCTCTTTGTAACTTGCTGTTGGATGCAAGGTGACCATGCCAATATGGGTGGATTTCAAGATATGCAGGAGTTCCTCCCTAGAAACTTGCCCCCTATAATCAACTTTTTCCCATCCTTTCAATTTGCTTACTTCTTCTTGAAATTCAGGAGGCGAGAAGGTTCCAGCCAGAACCAGTTCTGCATCTAAGTATTCCATCGCTTGCACCAATTCTTTCACTCCTCTGGTGGGAAACAAGCCTCCGACGTAAGCGACTCTTCCCTCAACGACCTCCTCTTCTATTTCCCTCAAGGCCTTGGTTTCTAACATCAAAGGATAGTTTGCGACCATCTCAACCCTTGGATTGGCTAATTTAAAGCGCTTACAAATGGTCTCTGTCACTGAAATCACGCCTGAAATACGTTTCGCAACAAAGCGCTCATACCTCCCGAAAGAAAAGGAAATGAACTTTCGCGCAAATCGCGGTATCCAATGTTTGTCTAGAATTTGTTTTGGCACATCCTCATGGGCATCATAGATGACCACCTTGCCTTTCCTTTTCAGCCTTAAGGCGAAACGAAGTAACTCAGGATCGTGAAAATGATATACGTCCGCATCGATTTCAATCGCTTTTTTATACACGGCTCTTCCCTTTTTCCACATGCGGTTAAAACGTCCATTTCCTTCAACAGTTGTGGAAACAATATGCACTCCATTGTTAACTTCTTCCTTGCAATTTGGCGCCACCAGGTACACCTCATAGCCCAACTTAGCCAACGAACAGCACTCTTTGTGATAAATGCGGATGTCGTAAACCGGATGGGCCGATGTCATGTGGCAAACTTTATTCATCTTGAAACCGCTTTAAAAAGAACAGCTTTGAACTTTTGACGGCTCACTGATTCGGTTCCTTGTTCGAGAATGATGGCGTGGTTTTTTTCACCAACACGCTCTAGGTCGATTTCAAGGGCGCGTTTAAAATAGTTTTCACTCAACTCTTTGACAAGAATGCCATTGTCGCCGTCCTTTACCCATTCCTCGTTTGCTGGCAAGTGGGAAAGAACCGGAATACACTTGTAATACATAGCCTCCAATAGGGAAATAGACGTTGCATCAGACATAGGGATAGAAACAAACAAGCTTGCCTCAGCGTAATTCTTGAAATTTTGTTCTTTGTTCACAAACCCTACAAATGTAATTTTTTCCGACATCCCTTTTGCATGCACCATTGATTTCAATTTTTCCGTCTCAGATCCGCTTCCGGCAACAACAAGTTTCCAATCCTTGCCAAGCTCGGTGTTTGAAAACCGCTCAAAGCCTTCAATCACCAGATCTATCCGGTACAAAGGGTTGTGGTTTCGATTCGAATAAATAAGCTTTTTCTTGGCAACCTCCATTTTTATTGGTGCAATTCCAAAATTACAGACTGTTATATCCAAGGATTTATCGGGAACCAATTTTCTCATCTCTTGTGCGAGGTGAGTCGAATCGGCCGTAAAAAAATCGGTTTTCCGCAAGGTAAACCGCACCATCCATTTGAGAAGAATGTTTTTTTGAGGATTTAAAAGAATATCGCTTCCCCAGGCCGTCAGTATGGTTGGAACGTGTAAGGTCCGGTTGGCCAAAATGGAATAGAAAGCAACCGAATTGGCCTGATGAATATGAATGACGTCAGGGTTTATGTTGATGATCAGTTTTTTGATTCGGCGTGTTGTTAGAAAAAGGTTCCAGCATTTGGCAAGGGAAAAATCGACTAAATGGATGGGCTCTTCTCCCGAAAAATGCGTTCTCCCATTGGAAATAACCTCGATGCGTGTGTCTTCGTCTTTGATTCGAAGAATGTGGTTCGCCACATGTGGACTACATGTACCGATCACCAGTATTTTAAGGTTTTTGGGATGCATGGCTTTCACTCCCGCAAGAGGTTTCGGATGAATTTGGCAGGTGAACCACCGACCAAGGCATTGGCAGGAACGTCTTCCAATACCAAGCTATTTGCCCCAATGACAGCGCCATCTCCTATGGTTACTCCAGGACCAATCACCACGTTGGCAAAGCAAATCACATTATCCCCAATGACAATATCTTCAAAGACATGTGGATTGAGGGCTGGATAAGCGATGACGGCCTCGTGTTTTGTTCTTGATGCAAAAACCTTGACGCCTGGCGCACAATCGAAGTTTTTACCAATGGTGATGTTGGCGCCACAACCCCAAAAAACAGCGTTGGGAGAAATGACGGATTGGCTGCCAATCGATATTGAACCCGTGTTATTGCACCAGTCGGCCCCGCCACAATGCAAAATGACATTGTTTTGAATGGAAACGTTATCGCCCAAGGTAAGTTTTCGATGGTTGTAAATTTCAACCCGTTTGCCAAAAACAGTGCTGGGAAAGCGTTTTTTAACCGCAGCCATTGCCTTGTAAGCAGCAACATATAATTTAAAATGGTAAAAAAGCAATTTAATCATATCGTATTTATCTATTCAATCTCCCTTGAATCGTTTTTATAGCAGCAAAAACTCCTTTTCTGCGGACAAATGTATATGTTTTTTGTGCCGTTGCCCCCCATGAATCTTTAAAATCACTCACCCCATGGAGGTTTTTACTTGCTCCCATATTGACGAAGGAATAGCCATTTTCACATGCGTGTCGAATCACCTCGTACTGCACTGCCACTGCTGGGTACATTTTTTTAACGTTGTCATTGATTATTGATGCGGCCAACCAATCAAAAACAGATTGCTGGTGGTAAAAACAAATCATTCCCGACAGCATTTCTCCTTCGTATTCCGCAACCCACATGTAAATCCCCGGCACTTTATAAAGGTCCGTAAGCAACTCCTTACTGTAAGTAGTTGATGTTCCCCATCGCTTTGCTGACGCTTCGTATAATTGAAAATAGGCACTAAAATAGCGTGGATCTTTGGTGCGAAATACGTTCAAAGCTGCTGATTTCTGATACCGTTTGATGTGCTTTTTTCGAGTTGCATTGAATCCTTCAAAAATAGCTTCAATCGGCACTTGGGTATTGAGGGTATGGCATGTATTTTCTATGCATTCGAAACCCCATTTTTTTGCTATCAGGAAAGCTTCATATGCATTTTGAAACACACCCGGACCGATATTGAAGGTTAACTGAGCGCAAGATAATCGAGCGAAAAAAGGAATGATAGTTCCTATGATCTGTTCATGACTAAGCTCGTCGTATAAACCGTAGGGTAAATTATACCCATACCTAAACACCCTTTTTTTCAATAGGAAAATGGGATAAATACCCGATTCTATTGGGAAATCAAGTATCGACGACCCTTTCGAATGGTGCGCTACAAGCTTTAAAAACTCCCTCTTAGAAAAGGATTGCACTTCTTTCAAGTTTCTTGAGGCTACTTCCATAACATGCGTTTGAAAAAGATGTCTTGAAGGAATGACCTGCGTTCTGGCAGTGTTTGAGAAAGAAAAAATCCGGTTGCCATTGCAAACATCACTAGTATCATGGGGTTTGACATTGGATTGTTGGTCAAGGCATTCGTGGCAAGAAGCAAAACGAGAAACAGGTAGGTTTCCGACTCATGGCTATCTCGTTTTATCAGGATATCACGGTATTTAAAACACAATCCAAAGAGCATCATGCCATAAAACAAGAGCCCGGGAATGCCATACCTCCAAAGTACAAGGATGTACTCATTTTCAGAATAAAGCTTATGCTCATAGAAATAGTTTTTGTTAATTCCATATCCAAAAACAGGTTGATCAGCGACCATTTTTAATAATTCACCCCAGACCTCCAACCTACCTCTTACAGATCCGTTCTCCTCCATACTCCATTTTGCTTTGGTAACGTATTGCATAGAGTACTGGTCGGCATCAAAGACAAGAAGTGCGACCAACAACATAACCAAACTGTATGAAACCACTTGCTTCCATGACAGTTTAGCTTTGAAGATAAAACAGATGTAAACGAAAACACAGGCCAATAAACCTGTCCGAGATTGGGTAAAAAGCAACATCGCAACAGCAATAAAAAACATCAGTTTGCCAAAATGCCATTTTGACTTACGTAAATAAGGCATGAAGTAAACCATAAAAAAGGAGAAAAACAGCGCATTGACATTTGGGTTGCCCATCGTTCCCAGAATCCTTTTTGTGGCTGGACCTCCAAGTGAATTACGTCCGAAGAACTTTAACTGTTCTGGATTTGGACAATACAACGGCATGACTATTTCATTGAAATTAAACACATTATAATAATGAAGCATATTAAATAAAACCGCTAGCGCGAAGAACGACGCTACCCATGTAAAAACAGGCGGTTTTAAAAGAAAAAAGACCCAAAAAAAGACTGCATAAGAAGCGTATTTAAGCAATTTATACAATTCAAAATAATCATTCAATGCCATCAAACGCCCATTTGCAGCCATGGATATCAGTGCCCAAAGTCCCCATAGACCGAGTACGATGAAATACATTTCCTTCACATGCTTCAATGAAGGCGCTATAGCCACAAGGACCAGGGGCAATAAGAAATCTTCCAACCGCAGGCTCAAGCCAGATTTAATTGGAACATAGGGAACAAAACAAATGGAAAAGGCAACAGCAAAAGACAGAAAATACAACAAGTAGGCTCTCGGCTTCAACTCCTTGATTAATTCCTGAGGCATTTTTTTTAATTAAAGGTACAAAAAACCAATGACATGTCATGCGATTCACAGAGCGGGCCTTAAACCAATTTTGGCAATATACAAGGCATAAAAAACACCAAAAAGGAGAAAAAGTGCTTGGGAAATCGACATAAACCACAAAATAGTGACAAAAGCATCTTTTGTTGTCCCAATCCAAAAAGGAAGAAGACCAAAACAAACCAATTGCATCGCTGTTCCGATTAAGCCAATGATGAAATACTCTTTTTGCCTGTTCAAAATCATGGGGATACTTGATACCGGTGAAATCACAAAATTCATCATCAACCATGGAGCCATTATTTCAGAAAAATACCCCGACTCCTGCCATGCTTCGCTGAAAACAAAACCAAAAAGAGGCTCCCCAATGAAAAAAATGACTCCGAATGGAACAAGTGATAGAAGGAAAAGTATGGCCATCGTTCGTTTAATCAATGGAAAAATCGATTCACCCTGATTGACCATAACAGAACATCGGTTGTAAAAAACCTGTCCAATCGATGCACCAATTACCATAAGAGGCAACCTTAAAATGGTATAAGAATGGTTATAGGAACCAAAAACATCTTTAGAAAAAATAGAGATTACCAATGCAGCAATCAGGAGGTCACGCCCCAAATCAATTAATACGTGGGGAAGACTTACCATTGGAAATTGCTTGTAATCTCGCAGTAAAACAGCCGTTTTTCTAGAGGACTTTTGAGGTTTGTAGAAAGTGTGAAGTACTTTAAAATCTTTCAAAAAAGAAAAACAACTTGCCACGAAACCTAGAAAGGTAGCGAGGATGAGTCCGAAACTACCCATTCCTAAAAGGCCGAAGGTCCATCGCAAACCGTTTGACACCCCGGCATTCAACATTTTGGAAATCGAAATGGACTTAAATTGTTTTTTACGTATCGCCCAATTGGTTCCTACATTCATGAAAATCATCGCGAGTGAGCCGGCTAGCGTAAAACCAACAAACCCGAGTTGATTCCAAGAAAAAGGTTGGGTAAACAAATAGAGCAAGCCAACAATAGAGCAAGCCAAAAGCATATAAAGCGCAATTTTAAGGGAGACCTTATAGAGCAGAAAGGAATGCGCATCGTTTTTGGGTAAAGGCAGGGCCATTTCATAACGCAAGGTACCAAGCGCGGCGATAAACCCCACCGCACGCATGTAAACCCCCATGTCTCCCATTTCCTCGGTAGTGTAGATTCTGGTTAAAATAGGAGAGATCAAATAACCCACCGCTTGAGCGAGAACGGTTCCTGAGCTCAGCACCAGAACCGCATGGAAGAACTCACCTCTTTTCTTAATCACGCATGGAAGTTGAAGACAAATAACGTTTCATCCCTTCCTTAAAAGAAATAGGGTTATCATAGCCTAAATGAACTCGGGTTAGGTGAATATCTGCCAGAGAATCCTTAATATCGCCATGCCTTTCTGGACCATGTGTAGCCTTGTAGTCCGGATGCAAAGCACCCTTTTCTGACAACAGTTCCTTGATATTCTCAATTACGGCATTCAAGGAATAAAACGACCCACACGCAACGTTGTAGACACCGCCATAAGCCTCCGAATTAGTGGTCATAAGTGCGAGTAGATTTGCTTTTACCGCATTCTCTACATACGTAAAATCGCGCGTTTGCTCACCATCGCCATGTATGGTAAGTTCCCCACCGCTTTTCATGATTTCGATGAACTTTGGAATTGCCGCGGCATACACTCCGTGAGGGTCTTGGTTGGGCCCAAACACATTGAAATAACGAAGCCCAATCGCTTCCATTCCATGCAAACGTTGATAAACAGCCGCATACTTTTCGTTTAAGCTTTTGGTTACAGCATAGGGGCTTAATAAATTACCCTCGCTCCCGATCGTTTTTGGGGACACCATCGAATCGCCATAAACCGACGACGACGAAGCATAAACAAAACGTTTCACCCCACACTCCTTCGCTGTATGCAAGACATTTAGAAACCCAGTAGCATTTACCTCATGCGTGCGGTGCGGAAATTCAATCGACCTTGGGACCGAGCCGAGCGCTGCCTGATGGCTAACGGCATCCACTCCCTGAATGGCTCGCTGAACATCCGAAATCGTACAAATATCGCCTTGTATAAAAGTGAACTTAGGATTGGAAAGAAAAGGTAGAAGGTTCTGTTCTTTTCCAGTTTCAAGGTTGTCAAGAACGACCACGTTGGCCCCGAGATCCAATAAATTCGCTGTAAGATTGGAACCGATAAATCCGGCTCCTCCTGTAACCAATATTTTTCTACCTTCCCAGGAAAGCATACCCAACCTTACTTAGCGTAATTCACTGAACGCTTTTCACGAATGACCGTAACCTTAACTTGCCCGGGATACGTCATTTCGGTTTGGATGCGCTGCGAAATGGTAAACGATAGCTCGTCGGCTTTGCTGTCTGATATTTTCTCTGACTCCACCAACACACGCAGTTCCCTTCCTGCCTGAATGGCATACGCACTGGACACACCATCATAGGACAAGGCCAGCGATTCAAGTTCTTTAATACGCTTGATGTATGCCTCAACGATCTCTCGCCTTGCACCGGGACGCGCGCCCGAAACGGCGTCACATACCTGCACGATAGGGGCAATCAATGTCGCCATTTCTACCTCATCGTGGTGAGCACCGATTGCGTTGCAAACATCCGGTTTTTCGCCGTATTTCTCGGCGAGTTTCATCCCCAAAATCGCGTGCGGCAATTCGGGCTCTTCGTCCGGAACTTTACCAATATCATGAAGAAGACCTGCGCGTTTCGCGAGTTTCACGTTCAAGCCCAATTCGGCTGCCATGGTCGCACACAAATTCGCCACTTCGCGCGAGTGCTGCAATAAGTTTTGTCCGTAGGAAGAACGGTATTTCATGCGTCCAACCATGCGCGTAAGCTCGGGATGTAAGCCATGAATACCAAGATCGATACAGGTACGTCGACCTGTTTCGGCGATTTCGTCTTCGAGTTGCTTGCGTGTTTTGGAAACAACCTCCTCGATGCGCGCCGGGTGAATCCGACCGTCGGTGACCAATTGGTGCAACGCTAGACGCGCAATTTCACGACGAACCGGATCAAAGCATGAAAGAATAATTGCCTCTGGTGTATCGTCCACAATGATTTCAACACCCGTAGCTGCTTCTAAGGCACGAATGTTTCGTCCCTCTCGACCAATAATGCGTCCTTTGACCTCATCCGATTCGATGTTGAAGACCGAAACAGCGTTCTCAATGGCTTGTTCCGTAGCCACACGTTGAATGGTTTGGATGACAATCTTCTTCGCTTCTCGGTTGGCATTCAACTTCGCTTCCTCCGTTATTTCCTTGATGCTGGCCATCGCATTGGTTCGCGCTTCGTCTTTTAACGCCGTCATCAACAGCTCTTTGGCTGCATCTGCGGTCATTCCACTAATACGAGACAACTCGGCTACTCGTTTCTCTTGAACGCGATCAAGCTCTTGGTGCTTCACCTCCAAGGCTTGCACCTTGGCCTCCAGTTCAGTCTGGTTGCGCTCTAAGTTTTTCTCCTTTCGGTTGACATCTTCCAATTTGTTGGAAAGGCTTTTCTCCTTCGCTTTAGCACGGTCTTCAGCGGACTGTAAACGACGCTCCTTGTCCTTCATCGTTGTTTCGTGTTCCTCTTTCAATTTGAGAAAACGCTCTTTGGCTTGCAGGACTTTTTCTTTTTTGATGGTTTCGCCTTCGAGCTCAGCTTCGCGTATGAGCTGCTCTTTTCTTTTTTTCAGCAGGACATTCTGGATCACAAAGACAGCGATTCCACCACCAGCCAGACCTGCAATAATACCTATTACTAATTCCATAATACGTGTTAAATTGTACAACAATTGTTGTTTGTACTGACGAAAGGAAAAAAAGATGTTTACTGCAACGTTTTGATCTTGTTGCTTAAGTCGTTCAGTTTATTTTCAATGGAAGAGTAGTCTGGAGCAGTTGGCGCAGGTTGAGCCGAACTGGTTTTTGTAGCTAACTGCAGTGCTGTCATGGCCAACAAATCCTGCATGTCTTTCACCGCATAATTTTCCTGCAGCGATTTAATTGTACGGTTGATGTCTTCTGCAGCATTCACTACCTTGTTCTGCTCCCCTTCAGAAACAGTCAACGGATAGGTTCTTCCTGCCACAACGACTTTCAACGACAATTTACTCATTCACTTATTTTTTTAACTGACTGATACAGTATTCAATCTCTTTAACCAATTCATCAATTTCCTGATCGTTTCTTCCACGAACAGGCGTACTGACAACATTCTCTTTTATCTTTTCCAATTCCCCTTTCAAACCTTCCACCGATTCTTTTGACGCATGTAATGCTGTTTGCAATTGGGTATTCTCCTTTCGCAATGCTTCCAATTCTTCAGAAAACGTAAGGCTTTTCGTGCGTTCTTGAACAAGCGACTGGTGAAGATGCTCAACCTTCGAATGAATATCGCTGATAAGTTGTTCAATGCGCTGGGTCATGAAAATGACTTTTTACAAAGTTAACACACTCCTCGACATGCACAATACTTTTTGTCGATTCTTTCCATTAATTTTACGCTTAACATGTTTAGAATTCTACTCGCTTTACTACTGCTAATTTGTTCGTTGCAAAATCCTTGTCGTGCTCAAAAAGATACGTTACACAAGCTGCATCCCCCATTGAATATTCCTTTATTACTTTCGGCCAATTTCGGGGAATTGCGCCCGCACCACTTCCACATGGGCGTGGACTTCAAAACAAACGGCAAGGAAGGCTTGTCCCTTTTCTCAGTCGATTCAGGTTACGTTGCCAGGGTAAAGATTTCGCCCAATGGCTACGGAAAAGTCTTATACATCAACCATCCGGGAGGAATCACCAGCGTCTATGCACATTGCAGTAAATTCCCCTCCTTTATCGACTCCGTTATTCGAAAAAGCCAACAAGCCTTGGAAAGCACCGAAGTGGATGTTTTTTTTCCACCCGACGAACTCCGCGTGAGCCGAGGTCAATTAGTCGCTTATTCTGGAAATACTGGACATTCATTCGGGCCGCACCTGCACTTTGAAATCCGAGAAACAGCAACCGATGTTGCCTTGAATCCTTTGCTTTATGGGTTCGAGGTGGCGGATCATCGTCCGCCTGCAATCAAACGGGTGAAAGCTTACGCCCTAACCAAAGAAGGATACCGCATTCCGGGAAAAGCACAAATTGCGCCCATAACCTTGGTAAACAATCAACGCCGCATCGCGAAGGACACCCTAGCCATCCCAGCGCATTTCTGTAGTACAGATGGTGGAATTGGCTTGGCCTTTGAAGCAACAGATACATACGACGGTGCAGCCAACGTGTGTGGTCTGTACGCCAGTCAGCTAGAGATAAACGGCGAGCGCGTTTTTGAGCAGCGCATTGACCGTGTTTCGTTTCAACATACGCGCTACATCAACGGACACAAAGATTACGCGGAGTACACCAACCACAAAGGGGAATTTCACAAAGCGTTTCGAACGCACCACAATCCGTTGGAAATTTACCCGGGCAACCACAACGGAATCATCAAGGTACAACCCGGTCAAAGCATGCCGGTACATTACAATGCGAACGATCTTAACGGAAATAACAGCGCGTTACAATTCACCCTGCTAGCTTTACCTGGAACCGTTTCCAATACGACCAACTTGTTCCCTGCATCGTCCTATTTCTTTCCAGATTCGAGTTATTACTTCGAAAACGACTACGTCGTATTCAAAGCAGATCGAAACACCTTTTACGAACCTACGCCCAGGAATTTAAGCACGAGCGGGACGTTTCGTTTTGGGGATCCAAACGTGCCTATCGATAAAGCGATTCAAGTAAAATTCAAATTGCCCGAAGGAAAAGTCAATCAAGGAAAATATTACATTGCAGTCGTTACCGAAAAAGGGAAACGAAAAGCACTTAAATCGCGTGTTGAGGGATCAATGGTCGTTGCCGAATCGGCCTTTTTGGGTACATTCAGCTTAAAACGCGATACCATTGCTCCGACCTTGGCACCGTCTAATTTTAAAGTGACGGAAAAAGTAGGATTAAAGCCACGCATTTCATGGACACTGAAAGAAACAGAAACCGATATCGGTGATTACGATGCTTGGGTGGACGGTAAATGGGTACCCATTGAGCACGAACCTAAGGCTGATTTGTTGATTTTGAGCACAACAGGTATGTTGCCGGGGATTCACGAAGTAGTGGTTTCAGCCTCAGACCAAGTCGGAAACAGAAGGGAATGGAAATACAAGCTAAACTTCTAACCGTAATTGATTAAAAACTGTTCTGCTGTAAGTACTGAAATCCGCGCTTGTTTGTAATCGCGGACGTTTCGAGTGACTAAAATTCGGATGCCGTGTTCCAAGGCACAATGGTATTGGATGGCATCTTCGAAGTCTTTGAAACGGGAATGAAGAGCTAACTCGATGATTTTATCGTCAACGGGCAACACGGTCACCAATACCTTCAGTGTTGCCAGTAATTTGCGCGCCTCTGAAGCTGTTTTTTGCCTCGAAACGATGTAATTTAAATTGCTGAAACAAAGCGAGGAAACAAACAAATTGATTTCTTTTCGATCCGCTTTCGTAAATAACTCCGCTGCAAACGGAAAAAAAGGATCGCGCTTGGCCAATAAATCCAGAACGATATCGGTATCGACAAAAACGCTTGAATTCATTGGTATTTGGCTGTGAGGAAATCGGTGTAATCCTCTTGTGTTTTTTGCTTAGCTGGATCTTCAATGGCACCAAGGAGGCTATTTACCAAGGGCGATGTTTCTGCATGCTCTTGGGGAGAGGCGGTAAGCACATGCAAATAACTTTCAATGAGTTTCGAAAGGCTTGTGTGCTGCCCCTGCGCGTACTGCTTGGCGCGTTGAATGACCTCTTTTTTGAGCTTTAAAGTGAGTTTGGTATCCATAACATCAAATATACGTACTAATTTACAAATTATATACGTGCAAATTACATAAAAGCAACCGCTACCCTATTTTCTTCCACCAATCTGTTAAGAAAGCTTCAACCTTCTGGCGAGTTTCTTTACATTCGAAAAGGTCAAGGGAGGGCATACGACAACACGCCTTACATTTAATCGGCGAATCCCATTACCACTGAATGGAGATATTCACTTTGCCACCGAGTCCTTTTTCCACAATCTCATACAAGGTTTTAAGGGTGATGTTACTCCCGTCGTTCTCGACCCTTGAAATATAGGCCCGTTTTTTATCGACCAACGCAGCCAGCTCCTCCTGGGTCATTTGTTTTTCCTCCCGCGCTTTTCGGAGCATCAATCCGACTTTGAACGACTCAAATTCTCGGTCCAACGCGTCCCGCCGAAGGGTACCCTTTTTACCATAGACCTCATCCTTGATTTCCTTCCAATTTCGTGTGCTCATGTTACATTCATTTTAACGTGTAATATTTTTGCATCAAACCAATCGCCTTGTCAATTTCTCGCTTAGGAGTCCTCTGAGTTTTTTTCTTAAAAGCATTTAACAATATAACCAGTTTACCCTCATCAAAAAAGCAGAACACCCTCCAAATCTCGCTTCCCAATTGGATCCTTGTTTCATACAACCCATTTGTACCAGAAAGCATTTTGAGGTAGTTAGAGGGAACCCTTTTCAAGGTTTCAATTGCCTCAATAATTTTAAAAATTTTGTTTTGGACCTTTACTGGCTGTTTTTTTAAAAATTGACTAAAGTGATTTTCAAATTCGACAACTTCAGGAATTTTTTGATTCATATTGCACCACACAAATGTAACTTATAAGTTACAATTAAACAAGCTTTTTCGATGCAAATTGACTAATTTCACCCAAAAACCAGTCTAATCTAACTGTAATTCAAGCCAATAGATGCCATATTTAAACGAAATGCATCACTTTCGAAGGGTTGAACCATATCAGCCTTTTGCTCTTTAGGGATGATTTGATGAGTTACCCGCCTAATCAATGGCAACCATCAATACCTATTCCGCTTCCCGAACCAGGTTTTCTTGCCCTTGTTGGAAGCAGCCGCAACTTTTTCTTCTTTGCTGGGTCGGCGAACAGCATCCTTTCGTACAGGCCGATTGTGTGCAGGTTTCTCTTTCTTAATCACCTCAAAAATTTGCATCGGATAAGCGTGCTCTTCGATGACAGGAACGGACTGGTGAATGATTTTCTCGATGTCCTTCAAATAAGCCTTTTCCTCATAATCGCAGAGCGAGATAGCCTGACCGCTGCGTCCTGCCCTGCCCGTACGACCGATTCGGTGGACGTATGTTTCCGGGACGTTTGGAAGTTCGAAATTGATGACCATTTCCATCTCTTCAATATCAATTCCACGTGCCGCAATGTCGGTAGCCACCATCACACGAATCGATTTGTCCTTGAAGGCATTCAAGGCACGTTGGCGGTTGTTCTGGCTTTTATCGCCGTGAATCGCTTCCGCTTTAATCCCGTTTTTATTCAGGAATTTTGCGAGCCTGTCAGCACCGTACTTGGTACGCGTGAACACTAAAATAGAAGGCGCCGACAACCCGCCGATGACGTCTAGAATTAACGCGTTTTTATTCGCTTTATCTACAAAGTAAACGCATTGATTGATCAATTCAGCGGTGGACGAAACGGGTGTCACTTCCACCTTTACAGGTTCAAATAATATAGACCCAGCCAACGACAAAATATCGGGAGCCATGGTGGCGGAGAAAAATAAATTCTGCCTTTTTTCCGGCAAGACACGCAGCACTTTTCGCACGTCATGTATGAATCCCATATCGAGCATACGGTCGGCTTCGTCGAGCACAAAGAGGGAAATGTTTCTTAGGTCGATGATTCCCTGAGCCACGAGGTCAAGCAAGCGTCCGGGAGTAGCGATTAGCACATCGGTGCCGTTTCTCAAGGCATTGACTTGTGGTTGTTGTCCTACGCCACCGAAAATAACGAGCGAACGGACGTTGAGGTATTTCCCATATGTTTTGAAACTTTCATCGATTTGTATCGCCAGTTCTCGGGTTGGAGTCAGGATTAACGCACTGATTTTTTTGCGTTCTGACAAAGGTTGTTGTTCCAGTTTGTGTAAAATAGGCATGGCGAAAGCCGCCGTTTTTCCAGTGCCTGTTTGGGCACATCCGAGCACATCGCGGCCTGTTAAAACGGGTGGGATGGCTTGTTCTTGAATGGGTGTTGGTGAAGTGTACCCTTCTTCTTCTACCGCTTTCAGTATCGAAGGGTGCAGGTGTAATTCCTTAAATTGCATGTATTTTTTTTAGCAGAAAAGCTATCGAGTTGTCAAGATTCTTTTCATTATGAGCTGCAAAGGTACGACAAATTAACGGTGCTCGTTAGAAACGCCTTTCAATCGGCCGAATTGGAACCAAAACACATCCTTTGAACTTATTTCTTACCCCAAGAGACAAACACCAAAGGTAAAATAAACACTCCTTATTTGTTTATTTTTTATTATTTTTGTTTATTTTTTATCCGTATTTTATAAAAACTCAGCGTTAGCTGTTCTTCCTGTCTGTTGAAACCTCCAACCTTTCACAAGCGAAACAGGAATGAAAAAGCCCACACCGCTCCTTGTTGATCTTGGAGCACTGCATCTTTTTTAAGGAGGTTTCTCGTACACGAAGGCACGCTACTGCCCCACGTAGAGGAAACCGTTTAACACCGCTGGAGGGGCAAGGTGGGGAGAAAACCTTCAGATGAAAAAACATGTACTTTTAATTGCGTTATCTCTAATGGGTATTACAAGCATTGTTGCGCAACCCAATTGCAATTTGATTAATTCAGCTACGTTGAGTGTACCGGCGCAAAGCATAACGTTGACTGGGATTCAAGATTATGTCAATAATGTACCCGGTCAGAATTTCTCAATGCCCATGAGTGTAAATCAATGGCATTACATTGCATTTACCAAAGGTAACGTGCCAAACGCTGGCCCATCAACAATTTACCTCGACGGTCAGTTAATTTTTGCTGGTAACTACATGTACAATAACTTTTATAACTGGACGCGATTTATTCTAGGTCATGCGTATGGTGGTACAGCATCTACTGCCGGTCAAATAATAATGCCGTTTCAAGGACTTATTGATGAGGTGAGACTTTCCAATGTTGTCCGAACAGGAGCAGAAATAATCAACACATTTCAGAACAATACACCATTTACTTCTGATGCCAATACTATTGGGCTATGGCACTTAGATCAAAATTCTGGAACATCGGTTCCCGGTACAAATGGTCAAACAGGAAGTGCATCGAATGTAAACTGGTCCAACGGTAAATTTGGAAACTGCGCTGAATTCAATGGGATAAATAGTGGGATTTTATTTAACCAAGTTGTTCCAACAAGCAATGTTACATGCGAGTTTTGGATCAAACCAACATCAAACGCTCAATCATGGCCAATTTGTTATGATGGATCATTAGTAAGCGGTTACACAGCAGGTTTTATTATTGACACCGTATTGGTAAATAATAACTACACCTGGTCAACCGGTGCAACGGGCAATTCGGTAACGGTTGATCCGAGCACGGTTCCATACGTTTGGGTTACGGATGGAAACTGCACCGATACCGTATGGTTTGATTCCCAATCCGCAACGGTATACGACACGGTTTATACCACCATAACAGACACCGTCTACACCACTGTCACGGATACCTTAATCATCAACACCTCCCTCGGGTTACCCGCACCCAACAACAGCAATACCATACTGGTGTACCCCAACCCGGCGAGTACACATATCACCATTGATTATGGTAATTTTGGCCTCATGAATGGCTATCAGCTGCAAATAGAGAATTCAGTTGGTCAGCAAGTATTTCAAACGAATATCTCGCAACAATCTGATTTTCTCAGCCTAGCAACCTGGGGAGGAAACGGCTTGTATTATGTGCACATTATCGACCCACAAGGGAACACCATCGACATTCGAAAAATTGTTTTGCAGTAACATTGAAACATACCAAGCAAAAAGCGCAGGCCTTGGCCTGCGCTTTTTGTATTTGAAACCAACTTCCAATCAAACTTGAGAACTCTTAATACCACATTTTTAGCTTTTCGTTAATGTTTCGTTTTTTTTAACTGCTTTGCTTTTGCTTTTGGATCAATACGATTATCAACAAAAATCAAAATTTCAATTACGCTTTGGTTGATACGATAATAAAATGAATTATGTTGTTCAATAACTGCTTTAAAAACACCTTTTTTACTCTTTGATTCAGGACAACTCTTAGGGAATTCGGATACCTGAAAGATCTTTTGATCTGTTAGTTTTTCAAAATTTTCCGATGCATTAATGGACCATTTTTCAATTAAATATGCGCATATTTTTTTGTACTGTGCTTGCGCCGTTGGCGAAACAACAACCTTTTGATGTTTCAAGCAATGGATTTTTTAAACTCATCCCAATCCATTCCCTTTCCTGACTCGAGTTCTTGAATTGCTTGGTCAATATTTATCTGATCCTCTAGTGTCAATTCGTCCCAAAAATCTGATGTTTCTTTCTTTAAAAGTGAACTGATTCGTTCAATAAGTCTTGGGCTTTCAATTTCCAAAATCAATCGAATTAATTCTACTTTTGTTGAGTGAATATCCATATATACTAATGTAAGCAATTTGTTGCAAATATTGTTTCATAAAAAAAGTACGACACAACCCTTTTTATGCTTTCCTACTCCACTTCCTCGTATTCTTCGGTGGGTTGTGGCTGTTCGTTTTCGCCACGGATTTCCGTATGGCGGATCTCTCCCCCAGTGGTGCCTGTCTGACGTGCAAAGCTCAACACCATCACCGAAGCGACCAGTACCACGTAATCCAAGGCGGTGGCATACTTCGCTTTTTTCAGGTTGGCCCACACCGCAAAAGCAGCAATCAGACCCAAGATGTAATTGAGGATGGCAAAAAACTCCGCAGCCTCCTCGTGTTCGTGGATGTAATCTTCCGAAATACCCGCCGTTTCCTCTATGATTTCTTCCGCTCCTTCCCCACTCGTCATCGCCAGAATGGTGAACAAGGCACCGGCAACGAAAATGAGAAACGCCACGCGTTTCACAATGTCCGACTTAACAACGAGTCCACCAATCAAGATGAGCAAGCCTACAAAGGGAAAAATGATGGGTAAATGGTTCACGACCAAATGAAAATGTGCAGCATTCATGTTATTCTTCTTTAGTTGTTTGTAAAAATTAGTACGAATTAACGCATTTTTTATTCAATTTCAGCCGAAAGGCTTTATCCCGCAACGGACACCCCAATCCATTTGCCAATTCCAAACGTGATAGCCGCCGCCGCCATACCGAATAGCACTTGGCGCCCGCCGGAAAACCAAATGTTCCTTCCGGTAAACAACGTTATCGCCGCGCCAATCACGAACAGACCAATGGCACTTCCCAACGCGCTGATCCAAATCGCAGTGAAGCCAGTTGTGAAGAAAAAAGGCATCACAGGAATGATGGCGCCCACCGCAAACAGTACAAACGACGATACAGCAGCTTCCATGGCGGAACCTTCGAGTTCCTCGGCATTGATGCCCAGTTCTTCTTTCACGAGCACCTCGTGCGTGCGTTTTTTATCCACCATTAATTCGTCTACGATGGTTTCTGCTTGTTCGCGGGAAAGGCCTTTCGCCATGTAAATGAGCACAAGCTCCTTGCGCTCGCCCTCCGGATTGAGCTCGAGTTCGTCCATTTCGAGCTGCATCTGGTTTTGATACAATTCTTGCGAACTTTTCACCGAAATCCATTCGCCTAAGGCCATGGACAAGGCCCCTGCGAGGAGTCCCGCCACACCTGCCAGTAGCACACCTTCCCCACCAGATGTAGCTCCAGCCACGCCCATCACCAAACTGAAGTTCGATACCAACCCGTCGTTGCCACCGAGCACCGCCGCACGGATCGCATTTCCTCCAACGGAGCGGTGACGCTTTTCAAAGCGCGCCAAGCGCGTACCTGAAGCCCTACCGGTGTTGGCCAGGATGTTCTTGAGCACCTGTGCATGCGAATTCTCGGCACCGGTAAGGTGGATGTTGTCTTTTTTCTTTTGCTGAATGACGACTTCAGAAAGGACTTTCTCCGTTTCCATTAACGCGCCTAGCACGTAATCGTACCCGAGGATTTTCCCAATACGGTTGAGTGTTTTTGCACGCCAGGATGGAAAAGCAATGGCTTGAAAATCGAGGCCCGCGTTTTTACAAAATTCCACGGCATGGCTCTTTTCAATTTCGCTCATCTGCCGAAATACCTCGATCAATACATCGTCGGTTTCGTGTTCTGCCAGGCGAGCATATAAATACCACGCATCAATTTCAATCTGAATGCTGTCGCGAAGTTGTGTTTTCATGTGTTGTAAGTTGTTATTCTCCCCAGAGCTTTGTGGCACTCGCCCCATGGCAACTGTTGCAGGCCCCGTTGGTTAACTGGGTCCCCATGTACCTTGTCATGCCAGATGGTCCCGTAACGGCAGCATATAAGCCCGTATAATCGATGGGTTCGGTGGTGTGAAAATTTCCGTTGGCGTCAATGGCGATGCTGTGCATGAGTTGTCCTGTTCCATTCGGTCCAGAAAACAATTTCACGGTTCCCGCTGCGAGTGGCGTGGACAAATTCGCTGCATAAACGCTCCCTGCAATGGAGAAACATCCCTCGCCTTTTCCACCGCTTTGATGGCAGGTCAAGCAGTTTTGTCCGTTGTTGTGGCTATCGGTACTGCCCGCTTCACTAATATTAACCTCACCACATTTTCCATCGTCGTCGCATGAGTTCAGGCCCATACCCAAAGTGATTAAGCCAAAAATAAATACTAAGAAGGTGTGTTTCATTGTGTTCAATTTACGTGTTTTTAATTAAAAGCTCTCTATTCCGAGCAACCATTGCACGGTTTTTTCAACGGGTATTATTCATCGGCATTTTCTCGAATAAGGATGGCACTGAGGATGTCATACGCTCCCTTAACAACCACAGATGCATCGAAATTCCTACCTCGGCGCACGTATTCGATCGCTGACTTTCCGTTTTCCGTTGCCAATATCCGCACTTCCTCAGGAAAAAACGTTTTCCCTCCCTTGGGGTTGGGTTTTCCGATAAAAACAACTTGTTTTCCTTTCAGGTCAACAATAGCCTCCGTAGGTATGCAATGCAGTTTTTGTTCACCGGTAAAAATGGAAGCTTTGAAATAAGCTCCGGGCAACACATCCTTCGATTGCTTGATGTCGCAGTGTACGCGTATAGTGCGGTCTTTATTGATGGCGCGGTTAATAAGCAATACCTCGGCATCGGCGGTTTCGTTATAATTGGTAAAGCTCAACTTCACTTTCTGACCAATTTTTAAGTACGCGATGTCTTTTTCAAAAACGGTCACCTCCGCATGCGCGTTTTTGATGTCAATGATTTCCAGCAATTGGTCGGTCGGTTGGGCGTACATTCCCAATTCAGCATTTACTTTGGATACGATTCCGCTGCACGGAGCTGTTACTGAAATGGTATGTTGAATGGTACCTTTCTCTAGCGCCTTTTGATTGAGCCCTGCAAGGTTAAGTTTTGCCCGTAAACCGCTCAGTTGTGCCTGGGCCACCGCGTATTGGGACTTTGCCTGCTGATAACTCTTCAAACTTCCAGCTTCTTCGTCAGAGAGTTTTTTCTGGCGGACCATTTCTGCCTCGAGGTAATCCACATTACTGAACACCTCAAGGTAATCTTGTTGGATTTGAATGAGGTCGGGGTGTTGAATGGTCAAAAGTACTTGTCCTTTTTTGACGTTCATGCCATCCATGACTTTTAGGCTTTTGATGAAACCGCCGAATTGAACAGAAACGACGGATTTATTTTGTGGTGGAACGTCAATGGTGCCATTCGCGTAGATGGTGTGGCCGATGTTTTCCAAGGCCGGCGATTCTGAAATAATTCCTGACTGCGTGATTTGGGTATTCGTTAAGGTAACCGAAAGTGCATTGCTGACGGTCTGATCCTCTTTTTTCTTTGGCTCCGAACATGCAAAAAGCATGACAGTGAGCATGATAAATGCGCTTGTTTTTTTCATAATATTCTTTATTCGGTTATAAACCATTTTAATGCGTTCACGGCTTCATTTAGTTGATGTATGGCGTCGATTCGATTCATCTGAAGATCGATGATTTGCCCTTGGGTGACGAGAAACTCGAAAACTGAAACCTCACCTGTTTGCAGCAGCAACTGTGCTTGTTCGCGCATCAATTCCATTTGCGGCGAAATCTGTTCCTCGTAGATTTGTAACGCGTTGGTGGCATTTTTATATGCCAATAAAGCACGCTGGTACTCCGTCTCAATGGATTGGACAGCATATTCCTTTCGAATGTCCGTTTGCTGCAGCTGTTGATCAAGCACAGCCGATTTGCGTTTCACCGAACCATAAAACAGAGGAATGTCGATTCCAATTTGTGCAGCATGAAAGCGGTCCGCACCGGTAAACACCTTGTTTTCCAATCCATCCAATGATTGGGCACCGGTCAAACTTTGGTTGACATAGCCAAACGTAATGTCGGGCATTGCTTTTGCCTTCAAAAGTTGCTGTTCATTTCTCAATACTTCCTCTTGGAATTCAACTGCCTTTACACTTGGGTGATTGGTCGGTGATGCAGCTTCGGAAGCAGCAAAAGCCATAGGCTTGTACCCATCCCTTAACAACCGTATTTTTTCCTTTGATCCAATCAGTAAACCCAATGAAAGGAGTGCTTGTTCCTGACTTGATTGGTTGGATTGTATCAGTTGTTGCAACTGCTTTCGTTCTGTTTCCCACATCAACACATCGAGCTTCGTTGCAGAGGCAAGCTCTTTTCGCAAGGCAAGCTTTTGCTGAAAAACAGCCAAAACAGAATCTTGAAGAGCCAACTGGTTACCTATGGCCTCCAACCAATGCACTTGTTCGACGCCATTGCGAATGTCCAATTGAACATCGTTCCATGTCCGTTGGTAATTGATCCCTGCCGCATTCGACTTTGCCAATGCCAATTTCTTTTCTTGTGTAAAAACGGTCGGGAAGGGTATAGACTGATTTACTTGAAACTGATTGTCGCGGTTGTAATACGAATTGAACTGCCCGTACATCATACTGATAGCTGTTTTGGGAAGTGCAACATTGCTTTTCCCTATCGCTATTTCTTGTTCCACCTGCATTGAATCGGCTTGTAAAAGCAGGTTGTTATTTTTGGCGAGCTGGAGGCAATCTTCTAAAGATAACGGCTTGGATTGCTGAGCGTAAAAAGAACTGCACAGCGTCAACATTACCAAAACGATTGAGGCTTGACGAAACCGTCTGGATCGTTTTTTACCTTGTCGTTCTGCCATTAAATAGAAAAGCGGCAAGACAAATAACGTCAGAATGGTCGCTGTAATCAATCCGCCTATTACCACGGTTGCAAGTGGTTTTTGCACTTCGGCACCGCTGCCATGTGACAAAGCCATGGGCAAGAAACCGAGCGAAGCCACCAATGCCGTAAGTAAAACGGGTCGAAGTCGTACGCGTGTTCCGATTAA
>Ga0315902_10002780_pt1 | contig 26811 bp, 49 predicted proteins | sample LakEriMetagenome_9_FD_203523 | JGI IMG/M metagenome (GOLD analysis project Ga0315902, IMG submission 203523) | Freshwater fungal communities from buoy surface, Lake Erie, Ohio, United States - Buoy 12 MA117 | ecosystem: Environmental > Aquatic > Freshwater > Lake > Lake biofilm | place: USA... | reverse complement strand
CCGAGGGCCAGGTCGCGGTAGCGGGTGGAGGGGGAGAAGAGGGCTTCGCTCTTGTTGAGGGTGATGAACAGCAGATCGCACTGGCTGGGTTCGTGCCAGAGCACGCCTTCGCGGTGGATCCAGGGGGATAGCCGTTGGCCTGGGAATGTATGCGGAACTTGCATACGCCACCTCAATCGCCATGGAGCTCTGGCTTAACCTGATCAGGCTTGGGTTGGACCCAATCCGCCATCCTGCAAACACCCGGTCGATCAGCCATGCCCCTCCGCTCGGCCAGCGACTTTCCAGCCTCCCCAGACCCCGAGGCTCTTGAGGACACCTACCGGGAGTGCCGCGCAGCCCTGGTGTCTGCCAACCGCAGCAGGGGCGCGTTGAAGGCTGAGAGCGATCGGCGGGGGGTGGTGATTGCTGAGCTGCAGCGCGAGCTGGTGGCACTGGAGGCGGATCTGGCCGATGAGGCACGCACCAAGGCCCGGCTCCACGCTCTCAACGCCAGGCTCGGCTCGGTGATCCGCGAACTGGAGGACACGGGCGATGCGATGGTGGGGCTGATTGATGAGAGTGAGCGCCAGAGCGGCTTCTGGTTGGTGGAGATGTTCCGGCGCTTGATCGAGCAGGCGAAGCGCTGGCGCACCGTGAAAGCCAAGGCAGCCGCGTTGGCAGCCGAGGCGAGCATCCCCACCAACCAGATCGGTGGGCCGGTATGAACGCAGGCCCTTCGATTGCCGATCTGCTGGAGCAGACCAACCGCGAATTGGCAGGCACCGATGCCCGGGTGTACCGGCGGGTGGCCGACCATCTGCAGCGCTCCGGAGCTGCGCTGGCGGAACTGCAGGATGCCCAGCCAGGCGGAACCCAGGCCCCCCAAGCCCTTTTGGGCAAAGGGAGTTTTCAGAAGCTCACGGTGGCCAGCCTCAAGCGCCTGTGCAGGGACCACGGCATCAAAGGCACCTCAAAGCTGCAGAAAGCGGCATTGGCCAAGGTGTTGGAAGACCATGGCGTGACCCCACCGCCGCCGCCCCTGGACAGCTTCAGCAAAAAGGAGCTGATCGCTCTGGTGCGGCAGTTGCTGGCTGAGCGGTAGGCGCTGGCTACGGCGGCGCCATGGGACTGATCCGCGGCAGCTTCTCACTCAGCAACCCCACCCGGCCCGACCTGGCGCCGTGGAGGTGTCGGCTCTGGCAGGCAGCGGTGCCGTGCATCTGTGCATTCCCGAGCATCTGGCGATCCAGCTGAGCCTGGCGGAACTGGAGCGGCGCGAGGTGGTGCTGGCCGATGGCCATCGCCGCACCGTTCCTTATGTGGGGCCGGTGGAAGTGCGCTTCCGCAATCGCCGCTGCTTCACGGGAGCCATGGTGCTGGGCAATGAGGTGCTGCTGGGTGTGATCCCGATGGAAGACATGGATCTGGTGCTGCGTCCCCAGCTGCAGAGCGTGGATGTGAATCCCGAGAGCCCCAACATTCCACTGAGCGTGGCGAAGTGAGGGGCCCAGGGCCAGAGCAGGGTGAGGGCGTCGGGCAGAGGCCTCCAGCGGTTGCCGGTGCCGAACAGCTGGGCGGTGGCGCGCAGGCGATCGGGATCGTCGAGGTGGAGCAGGCTGGCGCCGCAAGGGCACCGTGGACTCTTCATCGAAGCCTCGCGATGATGAAGCCCATGACCACCACTCAAACCCCTCTGGTGACTCGCGAAGCGCTGCAGGCGTTCACGCAGCGGTTGGTTGAGCTCTACGCCCCCGAGAAGGTGATCCTTTTCGGTTCTTTGGCCCGTGGTGAGGGACGTTGGGATTCCGATGCCGACATCCTGGTGGTGATGCCCTTTGAGGGTCGCCACCTGGCCAAGATCCGTGAAATGCGCCGTCTCTGCCCGGTGCGATTCCCCCTGGATCTGCTGGTCCGGCGACCGGAGGAGATTGCGTTTCGCTACCGGGGGGGTGATCCGGTCGTGCGCGAAGCGATCGATGATGGCGAGGTGCTCCATGGTTGAACCCTGGTCGGCTGTCCCTGAGTGGATTGCCAAGGCGGAAGGCGATTGGGAAGCCCCAGAGAACTCCTGAGCTGGCGCCTATCCTCGCTTGGCCGAATGAGGTGGCTGTTGATGTGTCTGCCGAATCACCTCATGCCGAGCGCTTGATCATTTTCCGGACCCAATCTGTCAATGCCTGGCGCCCAAGCGCTCCGGAGGCCACGGCGAGAATGGTGGCTTCCGCTGCTTCCGTCGAAGCCGTCAGTTCATATCTGTTAAGCATCAGCATGACTTCCATGGCGGCATGACCGATGCGTTTGTTGCCATCCACAAAGGGATGGTTCCTGATCAATGAAAAACCAAGTGCTGCTGCCTTATCGAAGAGTGGGATAGAGATCAGTACCCGAGAATGTCTGGCGGGGCTGCGAGAGTGACGCCTCCAGTAAGCCAAGGTCCCGCAATCCGGGCAATCCACCAGAGGTGACGATCAGACGGCGATGCAGCTCCAGAACCTCGCTGAGGCTGAGAAAGCGGGTCAAGCCAGGCGCCGGTAGAGCTCCTCATTCTTTGCCAGCACTTGGGAGGCTGCGACTTCAAAGTCAGCGGAGGGTCTGCTCAACAGATCGCGAACGGCAGCTGCCGCCAGATCCTGCTGGGCCACGTTGAGCCGTCCCGCCACCTGAGCGAGGGCACGGGACTGCTCTTCATTGAGATTGATGGCGAGGGCCATGGCACTCCTCCAAGACATTCACTTTAGGAGGGGTTGATGGGAGTTGCCCCCTCAAACCGCCAACCCCATCCCCTGCATCCACCCCGCCGGGATCGCCCGCTCCAACCGCCAGCGGATCGCCATCGGCCGCTCCCCCTCGTGGCTCACGTAGCGCGCAAACCCCAGACAGCGAAACGGCTCGGTGACACCGCCCGCCCGGCCCCCCTCGCGCCGGTGTTCGCGCACAAACAGCAGCACCCTTGAACCCCGCGCCTCGTGGTGGATGGCGCGCAGGCGATCGGGGTCGTCGAGGTGGAGCAGGCTCATTCCACAGACCCCATTCCAGACGTAGGCTGAGTAGCGAATAACCAAGGAAGACTGAAATGTCATCGCAACGCCTCCAATTGGTAGTGGAGCGCCACGCTGATGGCTATGTGGCCTATCCCCTGGGGATCACTGGTGTGGTGGTGGGGCAGGGCGACAGCTACGAAGCAGCCCTTGAGGATGTGCGCTCCGCTCTTGCCTTTCACATCGAGACTTTTGGGATGGAATCCCTGATCCAGGAGGATCCTGTCGAGGAGGTTTTCCTGGTGGAAACCGTACTGGTTGGCTGATGCCGAAGTTTCCGGTGGATGCACCCCGGGAGCGGGTCTTGAAGGCGCTTCAGCGTCTTGGTTTCGAGTTGGTGCGGGAAGGCAATCACATCGCCCTGGCACGGTCGAACCCTGATGGCACTCGAACTCCTCTCACGATCCCGAACCATCGGCTGATCAAGGCATCCACGCTTCGAATGATCCTGAGGCAATCAGACATCAGCAGGGAAGATTTTCTCGCTGCCTATGAGGAATGCTGAGAACCTCCCTCAAACCGCCAACCCCATCCCCTGCATCCACCCCGCCCGGATCGCCCACTCCAGCCGCCAGCGTTTCATCCTCCTGCATCAGAGCAACTCCCGGAACTGCTGAGGCGTCAGACCGGCATCGCGGGCAATCGCGCCCATAGTGATGGAGTTGATCGGATCATGACGGGGAATGACCAGGCGCCGCTCGCCGTTGCTCATGATCAGATGCCCGGATTCCCTCACCACCCGATAGCCGAGTTTCCGGAACACCCGCACCGCCTCCTTCTGGCTGATCCCCGGAAGCCTTGGCATTACACGCTCAGCTCCAGCGTCTCCACGGTCTTCACGCCGGCCTCCTCGGCCTCGACCTCAAGCCACAGACTGATCGCCTCGCGGATGTTGGTGAGAGCTTCCTCGCGGGTACTTCCCTGGGAGTGACAGCCAGGCAGGTCGAGGCAGCTCACGGCCCATCCTTCTTCGGTTTCCAGCAGGCGGATGCGGTAGGTCATGGAGCCGGCCCATTGGTGAGACCAGTCTGGCTGTTCTCAAACCGCCAACCCCATCCCCTGCATCCACCCGCTGGGATGGGTCGCTCCAGCCGCCAGCGGATCGCCATCGGCCGTTCGCCCTCGTGGCTTTCGTAGCTGGCGAAGCCCAGACACCGAAACGGCTCGGTGACACCCCCGGCCCGGCCACCCTCGCGCCGGTGCTCGCGCACGTAGCCGAAGGCTTCTGCGAAGCAGATCAGCAGCACCCTTGACCCCCGCGCCTCGTGGTGGATGGTGCGCTGACCGGTGGGGGAGGCGGCGGTGGTGGTGCTCTGGCTCTCCCAGTGGAACAGCGATGGGCCGAGGGCCAGGTCGCGGTAGCGGGTGGAGGGGGAGAAGAGGGCTTCGCTCTTGTTGAGGGTGATGAACAGCAGATCGCACTGGCTGGGTTCGTGCCAGAGCACGCCTTCGCGGTGGATCCAGGGGGCGTCGCCTGTGAGGATCCCGAAAGCGGCTTCGATCTGGGCGCGGCTGTAGCGGCCGTGGACGCACAGGATCAGGTTCCGCGATGAAAATCGTCAGAGGACTTCGATGAACGTCTCCGCGTCGACCCCTGCCTGACGAAGCACGCTTCCCAGCGTCCCCACTGCCAGATCACGGCGATGGAGAGGCACCACGCAGGTCACATTGGCGTCGCCACTTTCAGGATTGGGGGACTGTCTTCGCAGCACCACATGGGAGCCTTTCTGGCGCACGATTTCGAAACCGAGGCAACTTAGGCAACGTTGACCTCGAAGGTGGTCAGCAGCCGGGGCTCCAGCGCAGGTCGCGGACATTCCTCCAGGTAGAGCTCGGTGGCTTCGCGCAGGTTGGCCAGGGCTTCCTCGATCGTGTCGCCTTGGCTCGCGGTGCCGACCTCCGGGCACTCCGCCACGTAGACCTCGTCTTCCCGGTACAGGATCGCCGTGAGGCGCTGGGGGGTGGCGGTCGTCATGGTCGCCGGGGTGGTGTGGCCTCCAATCTGGCGGGTCTCAAACCGCCAACGCCATCACCGGTAACCACGCCGCCGGGATCTCCCGCTCGAGCCGCCAGCGGATCGCCATCGGCCGCTCGCCTTCGTGGCTTTCGTAGGTGGCAAACCCCAGGCACACGAACGGTTCGGTGGGGGCGCCGGGGCGGCCGTCCTGTTTGCGGTGTTCGCGCACAAACAGAAGCACCCTGGAGCCGCGGGAGGCGTGGTGGATGTAGCGCTGGCCGGTGGGCGAGGAGGCGGTGGTGGTGCTCTGGCTTTCCCAGTGGAACAGGGATGGGCCGAGGGCCAGGTCGCGGTAGCGGGTGGAGGGGGAGAAGAGGGCTTCGCTTTTGCGCAAGGTGATGAACAGCAGGTCGGTGGCGCTGGCTTGGTGCCACAGCACGCCTTCGCGGTGGATCCAGGGGGCGTCATCGGTGAGCACGCCAAAGGCCGCTTCGATTTCGGCGCGGCTGTAGTGGCCGTGCACGCGCAGGGGCACCGGCAAGGCCCAGGGCAGCGGGTGGAGGCGGCGGTCGGTGCGCTCGGCGAGAAGCTCCAGCAGCTGGATCAGCTCCTCGCGCCAGGCGCCGGCCTGCCAGAGCACATCCAGGGCCTGATCGAGGGGCCGCCACTGGCGGCCGGTGCCGAACAGCTGGGCGGTGAGCATCAGCCACTGGCGCATCTCGCGCTCGGAGAGGGCCTGCGGATCGGGCGGCGCGGAGGCGGCCAGGGAGGATGCGGTGGCGCGGAGACGGTCGGGGTCGTCGAGGTGGAGCAGGCCGGCGGCGAATGCGCGGCTGAGGCGCTCCTCCTGGGGATGGGGCGGACCCGCCAGGTGGAGCGGCAACCAGCCCAGCTCGCGCCGTAGGGAGGTGAAGCCAGCGCCGCGGATGCCGTAGAAGTCGGCCGGCTCCATGGCGAGGGCTTCGAGCCAGTGGGCCAGGCCGCTGGATGGGCCGATCACCCCTTCGGCGGCGAGGGCGCGCAACTCCTGGAGCAGCTGGGGCCGGCGGCTGGGCAGGCACTGGCGCAAACTTGAAAGCACCCGCTCGCTGGAGACGCGATCGAGCACCAGCCGGCAACCGGGCGGCAGAAAGGGGAACCCCTGAGCCAGCTGGTCTTCGAGCTGCCGCCGGCTGCAGCCCAGCAGGGCCCGGTAACGCAGATCAAAGCGAAAGCGCCGGTGCTGCTGGCCCACGAAGTCCAGAACGGTGAGGCAGCTTTTGCCGGTGTCGGGCGAGAGCCGCAGGCCCCGGCCCAGCTGCTGCAGGAACACCACCGCGCTCTCGGTGGGCCGCAAGAGCAGCACGGTGTCGATCGCGGGGATGTCGAGCCCTTCGTTGAAGAGGTCGACGGCGAAGAGGATCTGCAGGTCGCCGGATTGCAGACGGCGCAGGGCGGCCTGGCGGAGATCGGCGGGGGTGGAGGCATCGAGGGCTTCGGCGCGGAGGCCGCGGGCACAGAAGCGCTCGGCCATGAAATGGGCGTGCTCCACGCTCACGCAGAAGCCGAGGGAGCGCATGCGCAGGGGCTCGGCCACCTTCTTCTCCAGCTCGCTGAGGATCAGGTCCACCCGGCGGTGGTCGCCGGTGTAGACGGCGCTGAGCTGGGACGGCACATAGCCACCGCGGAGCCACTCCAGGGCGGAGAGATCGGTGGCGTCGGCCACGGCGAAGTAGTGGAAGGGGGCGAGCAGGCCCTGATCGAGGGCGCTCCAGAGGCGGAGTTCGGAGGCGATGCGGCCGCCGAACCAGTGGAGGATGTCGAGCCCGTCGGCCCGTTCGGGGGTGGCGGTGAGGCCGAGCAGCAGCTGGGGGCGGAGGTGATCGAGCCAGCGGCGGTAGCTGGAGGCGGCGGCGTGGTGGAACTCGTCCACGATCACCACGTCGAAGCGATCGGCGGGGATCTCGGCAGGATCGCGCTGGGCGAGGGACTGCACCGAGGCGAACACATGGCGCCACTGGCTGGGCATCGCGCCATCCACGTAGAGCTCGCCGAAGGAGGGATCGCGCAGCACCTGGCGGAAGGTGGCCAGGGCCTGCAGCAGGATCTCCTTGCGGTGGGCGATCAGTAGCAGCGGCGGCGGCTCGGGCGAGGGGAACTGCTCGGGGAAGTCGGCATGGAGGCGGGCCACGTCGAAAGCGGCGAGCACGGTTTTGCCGGTGCCGGTGGCGGCCACCACCAGGTTGTGCCACCGGTTGTGGAGCGAGCGCTCGGCCGCCAGCTGATCGAGCATCTCGCGCTGGTAGGCATAGGGCCGCAGATCGAACCACACCGGCAGGGTGCTGCCACCCGCGGCGGGATCGTCGCCGCGGGCGACGGCGAGTTCGTGATCGAGGCGGGCCTGCTGCTCCGCGGTGGCGGCATAGGGCTCGAATTCGCCCTCTTCCCAGTAGGTGTCGAAGGTGTCCTGGAACTTGGCGAGCATCGCCGGGGTTTCCAGGGCGGCCAGACGCACGTTCCACTCCAGGCCGTCGAGCAGGGCGGCGGCCGAGAGGTTGGAGGAGCCTATATAGGCGGTGCTGGTGCCGCTGGCGCGGTGAAACAACCAGGCCTTGGCATGCAGGCGGGTGCGGCGCGTGTCGGTGCTGACGCGCAGCTGGGCACCGCGGGCTACCAGCCAGTCGAGCGCCTTGCGGTCAGTGGCGCCCATGTAGACGGTGGTGAGCACGCGCAGGGGGCGGCCGGCTTCGAGGTGCGCCGCCAGTGACTCTTGCAACAGGCGCAGGCCGCTCCATTTGATGAAGGCGCAGAGCAGATCGATTCGATCGGCCGATGGGCACTCCGCCTGCAGGGCCAGGCCGATGCTGGGCTCACTGGGCGCGTTGATGAGCAGGGTGCCATCGGCCAGGGGGATCAACGGCCGGTCCAGCGGGGCTTCGTTGGGCATAAGGGGCGTGGCCCGCAGCTCCTGCAAAAGCCTGGCGCTGGGGTGGAGCTGGTCGCCAGTGCTGATGGCGTTGGGAGCTTGCTGCTGGAGCAAGGCCACGATCTGGTTCACCAGGGCCAGCTGCTGTTGCTGCCGCTGGGCTTCGGGCAACGAGGCCAGGGCGGTTTCGCTCAGCTGGCGGAGGTAGCGGGCCAGGCGCTGGGGGGCTTCGGCGGGGTCGAGGGGCTGAAGCTGGTGCAGGGAGTCCGGCGTGCTGGCGAGGGCCTGATGGATCGCTGCACTGAGGGGATGGTCGTAGAGGCCGGGAGGGAGGTCCTGCGGGGGCATGGCTTGGCTACCCGACGCAGGGAATAGCCCATTGGTAGCAAAGGCGCTCGCGTGAATGCCAGCTTGCTCTATGCCCATGACTCCAACTGGGTCGATTTGGGTCAGCAGTCCAGCAGGTATTCAGTAGCTGCATGAACAGGTGGTTCACGGACCCGATAACAAGGACCATCATGGGCAAAAATGCGTTGAGGCCTTAGGTTATGCAGGAGGTTTGAGCGGACTCCCGACTGGAGAGGGCGGTGGTTCTCGGAAAGGAACGGCAGCCAGGCACTGGTTCGCGGAACCGTCCAATAAAGAGTTAGCCATAGCCTGCCAACCTGTGCTAAAAAGGCAGAGCATTTGTGGTCTTACGGGAAAGACGTTCCCCTTCATCAAGTCCTCTAGCGAGGACTTCCTTAGAGGGAAAGACGCAAGTTCGAGTCTTGCCTAATGCACATCATGAAGCAGTCATCAGCACGACGAACGTTTAAACGGAATTTCGGACAAGCCAATCATTTTCTCGTGACCTGCTTGGTTGGTTTACATGCTCTAGAGCACAGCGATATCAACAAGGCGCCAGTTGAGCTTCATGCTGCATGGTCGCCCAAGGACAAAGCATCATCGATATACAGAAGCAAGCACTTTGTATTGCAATCATTTCTGGGCTGGGCCGTTGATTCGCTGGATACGTACCTTGGCCTGCTCAACAGAAGACCAAGCTACCTCCAAGATTGCGAATTCAAAGCACGTATTGATGGCCTTGGCCGCTCGGTGTCTAAGCGCATGCAGGCGTACGCAAGTCATTATTCTATCTCCAATGAAACAACCGCGTTAATGGATGTGCTAATAACATGGCGCAACAATGTCTTTCATGAGCTTAGCGACAATCAACTTAAGCCAGATACGCTGCAGGCGTTGAAGGAGCACGCTTCTAGTATTTCAACAAAGTACAGAGGTCTCATAGTGGATAGCCTTCCTCAGAAAGCGCAAGCAGGAGATCCATTGACCTTCAAGGAAGGTGCATCACTGATTAATGCCGTGCATGAGTTTGTACGTGAGATTGATGAGGCAGTTCTTGAGAATCTTGATGTATATAGCTTTTACACTGAGGCCATCCAAGATGCAATCGACGACAAAGCAAAAGGTACCGCCTTCTTTACAAAATACAAAAGCCTTGGCGTAGAGCAGAGGAGAAGGTATGTTGAGAACTGGCTTGTCAATACTCAAGGATTTTCAGATGTTGGTATTGAGACAAATGCCCCGTGTCTTCACCTACAACGTACAAAAGAAATGCATGGCTAACAATGCCATGCACCTGAGCCGCCCCCAAGTGTTGTTTGTCGATCTTCCAGTCTCTCTGCGGCCAGGTGATGGCAAGCGTTCGAAGGATCCCCGCTGAATGCCAAATCAGCCCAAGGCCTACGGCCTTACCTTGCCATGTTAATGTCAATGAGAATTGCATCTCAATCACATGCCACCTCGTATTAACAAAGTGATGCTATTGTTGCTGCCGATTATGTTGATAACACTAATGGGAGCCAATGCCGCATTGGCCGAAGAGAAATCAATCACCCCCACTCAGTGCAGCATTGCAACACTCAAAGGCGTCTATATTTATAGCTCAATCGGTTTTCTGGATGGCAAACCCTATGCCGAGAGTGGACGTGAAATATATGACGGCAAAGGTAATGTTGAGCTTACCTACAGTGGTACTGGTGGGGTCACTGGCACGATGCGTACAAAATATAGCGTCAGCGCTGATTGTATCGGCAAAGCGGTGTATCCGTACGGACAGAGCCTCGTGAGCTTCATCAGCCCTGATGGCAGCCGCTTCAGCTATATCAACAGACGTGGTCCTGGTGATCGGAGCACCGCACTCTCTGGTTGGGAGATTCGCGTCTCTCCCTGATCTTCCTGAACACGATAACATTCCAAACGGGAAACGCACAGAATCCAAATAGGAGCTATAGTGGCTGATAGGAAATACTCAAGGATTGACTCGCATAAACCTTGGCCACCACTGCGAATTGACATTTCATAATGCATTTTCGTGGGCTGTACTTCTATGGATCACTGAACCAGTTGCAAAACCCAATTCATGCCGTATTCCAATGGCCGCCTGAGCCTTGACAATCAGCGTGTTCTGGTCACAGGTGCATCGCGCGGCCTCGGGGCAGAGATTGCCTCCTCTCTGGCGGCGGCTGGTGCCGAACTGATGATCAGTGGCCGCGACGCCATCGGTCTGGAGTCCACGCGACAGCAAGTTCAACAGCATGGGCGCGCCTGCCATGTGGTGCAGGCTGATCTGCGCTGTATTGACGAGACGCTCCGGCTTGCCGATAAGGCACTGGAGATGTTTCGCACTGTCGATATCCTCGTCAACAATGCTGGTGTGGTCTATGTTGGGGATCTCCTCAACACCACGCTTGAGCATTGGGAGGAGACCCAAGCTGTTAACTTGCGCGCCCCATTTTTACTCGCGCAGCGACTGGTGCCCGGAATGATCAAGCAAAGACGGGGCAAGATCATCAACATCTCTTCGGTTGCCGCTGTGCTTGCTCCTGAGGGCCATGCTGCCTATTCCGCCTCCAAGGGTGGGCTCAACCTGCTCACCCAGACAATGGCAGCCGAATGGGGGCGCTACAACATCCAGGCCAATGCGGTGGCACCCACCGTGATCCTCACCGCAATGGGCCAGCAGGTGTGGGGAGAAGCAAGCAAAGGCGATGCGATGAAAGCGCGGATTCCCGCCAGACGCTTCGGTGAGCCGTTTGAAGTGGCCGATTTAGTGCACTTCCTTGCCTCCGATGCCTCCAACTTCATTGGCGGCCAGGTGATTCGGCTGGATGGCGGTCTGACGGCCGTTTGACGACCGCGTGCCGGAGTGCCGCTCAGCTCCTCAGCTCCTCAGCAGCGCCGCTGGATTCGAAGCTGTCAAAAGCACCCAAATGGCAGATTGTTTCGCCGCGACGATGAAGCGGTTCTAAGGACCGATCAAGGTTTTGCGGCCAAACCTGAAACTTTGTATCGGCTCTGTCAATCTTCCCTATCTTTGCGTGCCCCTTGAAATGAATTTTATTCCGACTCAATCTCAGTCACATGATATTTCGCAGAAGTATTTCTTGATGTAGCCGTTGTGTCACTTGCATTGATGCCTGCAGTTTACGGAGTTGCGCTCGGGGGGAACAGCCAATATAGGACCGCTCTGAATGTTAATTATTATATATTAATCCGTAATGTTCATTGGGCACTTCGAACAAGCCCCTTGAGTGGACAGGCCACCACCGATTCCATGCCTTCATTTTCAAGATCTTGCCTGCCACTCAGGGGCAGCGTTAAACAATTCGGTCTCAATACCCCTGCCTCCCAGTAATCACCCCCCTCACCCCACCCCGAGGTTCCTCACAATCCCCATCCCGCCTCGGAATCAGATGCCAGTGCGCATGAAGCACTGTCTGCCCCGCCGCTTCGCCTGAGTTCAGCCCCACATTCCAGCCGCTGATCGAGGCGTCCTGGGCACTGAGCTGCTCCCGCCGTTGCTTCAGCAGCTCCACCACCGCGTTCCATTCCGGCTGGTGCAACGCCAACCCATCGGCCACATGGCGCCGCGGGATTACCAGGCTGTGCCCAGGCGTCACCGGATAGGCATCGGCGATGCAGAGCGCCAGCTCGTTATCCAGCAGCACCCGGCCGCTGCCCTCCAGCGCGCAGAACACACAGCCCGCCTCGCGGCTGGCGTAGCTGGCCTGCAGGCCGCGGAAGTCGGTGGTATCGGTGTCGCGCTTGGCGGCGTTGCAGCGGAAGCAGAGGGACTGCAGGTTGCTGAGGTCGTCCGAGCTGCCCTGGTTCCTGGGCACGATGTGGTCCACCTCCAGGGCCCGCTGGTGTTCATGGGCGCCGCAGCACTCGCAGCGGCCCCTGGCGCGGGTGAGCACCCGGTACTTCACTGAGCCGCTGATCGGGGTGCGGTGGCGGGAGCGATGGGCGAACACCTCCTCACCCCGTTGCTCGCGGAACCCGTCCAGCCGCTGACGGCACAGCTGCAGCAACGCGTCGCGTTCGCTGTCGCTCAGCTCCTCCGCGCCGATCAGGGTGTAGAGCCCTTCGCCGTAGCGGGTGATGCCGTTGCCGGTGAGCACGCGGCCCACCATCCGTTTCACCCTCTCGGTGTAGTAGTCGATCTGGGACACGTCCTCCCCCAGGATTCGCCGGGCGATGTCCTGCGGCGGGGCCGGGCTGCGGCGGCCGAGCAGATCCATGAGCATCACTGGCCGATCGATGGGGCTTATGCGCATTCGCTCGGCGATGTAGTGCCGGAGGCGGTCGTAGGTGGGGGAGGGGTGTGGGGGCATGGGAGACCCCATCAAGGGTCAATGTCAGAACCCGGCAGGATCAGTGCGTTCACCCGCGCCAGCAGCGCTTTCACCTGACGGTTGTAGTGGGCTCGATCCAGGCCCAGAGGGGTGGGATCAGCGTCATAACGGAACTGCACGGCGAAAACGGCGAGCAGCAGCAGCAGCCGGCGCAGATCATGGGTGAGCGGCGCACCAACGTCCAGATGCAGCAGCCAGGCTTTCAACGCCTTCTCCACGGCCTGCTGAAGCCAGAACCCCCTGGCACCCTCCCGGAACACGGCGGGATCACTGCTGGCCTCAGCCGTCTCCAGGTCGGCAGTGGCGATCTTCAGCAGGCCTTCCGCCTCAGAGAGCACCATCGAGCAAGCGCCCCTCCCGATAGGCCTTGCCGATCACGTGACTGCGCCAGTGGCGGCGTTCCTGGCACTCCTGCTGCGAATAGAGCAGAAGGTCGAGGGACACATCCGCCTGGGCCAGTTCGTCCCAGAGCTCGTTGAGCACCTCGAAGCGGTGGTGGCCCTCAAGCCAGGCATCCGGTGCGGTGATCAACAGGTCGATGTCCGATTCCGGTCCCGCCGTGCCGCGGGCCCGGGAGCCGAACAGGCGCACTTCCGCGCCTGGGATCCTTTGACAGATCAAAGCCGCCATCCCCTGGAGGCGCTGGTCGATCGGTGGCGGGGCGACGCTGTTCATGCCGCCATTCTGGCCAGGGTCGTCTTTGGGCGGCGCGTCAGGAAGGCGACCCTGCTGGGATCCCTTCTGGTGTTGGCGCGTGGAGGCTGCAGCCAACCCGGCTCCGCGTCTCGCTGTGCCGCCCCAGTCCACACCCGCTACCGCCATTGCCGTCCGACTTCCCCAGCCAGCCCTAAGATGTGTACACATTTAGCGGGAGTAAGGCGTGGCAACCCGTATTGGCATCCGTGAACTCAGGGCCAGGCTGGCCTCCCATCTGGAATCGTCCACGCCGATCGAGGTGACCCGTCATGGCCGCACCATTGGTCTCTACGTGCCCTTGCCCCAGCAGGGCAACCTGAGTGATCGGGAGAAGGTGTTGGAGGCTGGCCGGCTGATGCAGGCAGAACTGGCGCGTATCTGTCTCAGCGAAGACAAGCTCAGTGCCGACTTCAAGGCCTGGCGGAAAGGTCACCGTGATCAGGCAACGGCCTGAGGGTGGAGCGTTACATGGGGAGCTGAGGCCTTCGCGTCAGCCCCCGTATCCACACCGAGGCCGACACCACCGCGTTTCAGTCCGGCTGGTGCAGCGAAAGGGCCCGCTGATGCGGTGTTTGCTGAACAACAGCCTGGCAGCGCAGCACCCGCAGCGGCCCCGTGCCCTTGTGAGCACCCGATAGATCACCGAGCTGCTGATCGGGCTGCGGTGGCGTGAGCGATGGCCGAAGCCGCAGGCTTCTCAACAATGAAACAAGCCACCTCCTCACCCCCGGTCGCACACGGAACCCGACCAGCCGCTGACGGCATAGCTGCAGCAGCGCGTCGCGCTCGCCGTAGCGGGTGATGCCGTTGCCGGTGAGCACCCGGCCCACCTTTCGTTTCCCAGGTTCCGCCGGGCAATGTCCTGCGCCGGGGCTGGGCTGGCTGTTGCCTGGCAAATCAGTGGCCCAGCAGTTCCATGAGCATCAAGGGTTGATAGATGTGGCTCATGCGCATCCGCTCGGCGATGGTGTGCCGGAGGCGCTCGTAGGTGGGGGAGGGGTGCGGGGGCATGGGGGCATCCTGGCTGGGGTGTGACGGGGGTGGCATTGGAAGGGAGAGGAACACAGGCAAGTCAGGCCGCCATGTCAGCTCGTGATCGCCTTCGTCCTGCTCCACCGCCTTGCGTGCCTACGTCTGGCGGTGGTAAGGTAACGGTGTGATCCGGTCGTTTCGGTGCCGCGACACCCAGGCCCTCTTTGAGGGGAAGCCGGGGCGCCGTTTTGGAAGCTTGGCCCGAGTGGCTTTCCGCAAGCTCGCCATCCTCGATGCGGCCGCCTGCCTCAACGATCTACAAGTTCCACCAGGCAATCGCCTGGAGCCGCTCAAGGGGAACCGCCATGGCCAGCACAGCTCCGCATCAACGACCAGTTCCGGCTCTGCTTTGTCTGGACAGAAGCAGGGCCAGAGGACGTCGAAATCGTTGACTACCACTGACGTGATGCTCGTGCCCCCGGGCGAGGTGCTGCTGGAGGAGTTTCTGCGGCCCATGGGGATCAGCCAGTACCGGTTGGCGCTGGCGATCGGCGTACCGGAGAGCCGCATCAACGCCATCGTGAAAGGGCGGCGTGCGATCACGGCCGACACCGATCTGCGCCTGTGCCGTTTCTTCGGCCTGAGCGATGGTTTCTGGCTGCGGATGCAAGGGAGCCATGATCTGAAGCTGGCCAGGCAGGCTCTGATCAGCGTGTTGCCGGCGATCGAGCCCATCCAGCCAATGGCATGAGCAGGGCTTGCGGCTGCAGCCAACCCGGCTTCGGGTGTGGCTGTGCCCGAGCCGCCTGAAGCGTCTATACTTATGTTTAAACACGTCATTGCCATGGCCGCCACCCCTTCGCGCCAGGCCCTGCGCCGCTGGGGCAACAGCCTTGGCATTCGCCTGCCTGCAGCCATCGCCCGGGAGGCTCAGCTGCAGGAAGATCAGTCCGTGGAACTCTCCGTCGTGGAAGGTGGGGTACTGATCAGGCCGGTTCAGTCTCGCCTGTCTCTGGCCGAACGGCTGGCGGCCTACGAGCCCATGCCTGGCGAACCCACAGAGGCCATGGCCTTCCCTCCGCTCGGGGCTGAGGTCGTCGAGTGAGCCCCCGCCGAGGGGGCCAGGCGTGGGTGCCCGATCGCGGTGACGTGATCTGGATCGACCACAACCCCCAGGCCGGCCGCGAGATGAAGGATCACCATCCCTTTGCGGTGCTGTCCAGCGCTTCCTTCCACGCCACCGTGGGCCTGGTGGTGGGCTGCGCCATGACCTCAGCTCCCTACAACCGTGGTTCCACCCTTGCCGTGGATCTGGGCCCCATCCCCGATCGGCCTGGTGCCCATAGCTATGTGCTGTGCCAGCAACTCAAATCCTTCGACTGGCGCGCCAGGGGCGCTCGCCCCCATCCGATCGGACGACTGAACGACGCGCAACTGGAGGAGGTGATGGCGATTGTGGGGCAGATCCTTGGCTTGGTGGTCTGAGCCTTGCGGGACCCCTCCTCACCGCTTGCGTGCGTCGTTTGTACTAACGATTACCAGCTGCTCAACCTGGAGAGGTGCCGCCATGGCTGCCACCGGAGCTTCGCCTCCTGCGCGCTCAGCCCGGCTCGGCCTGCGCGCCACACCGGAACAGGAAGCCGTGCTGCGCCGTGCCGCTGAGGTGTCCCACAAGTCGCTCACCGACTTCATCCTCGACAGTGCCTGCCTCGCTGCCGAGCAGGCGCTCCTTGATCAGCGCCTGTTCATGGTCTCGGGCTCCCAGGCCCAGGCCCTGATCGATCTGCTGGACCGCCCCGAACAGGCCAACGAGGGTCTGCGTGATCTGTTCGCCAGGCAGCCACCCTGGGACGCCCAGTGACCTGGCGGCCGCCGCAGCCGCTGGCCGTGCAGCACCGGCTGGAAGGCTTTCACTGCGGAAAGCCCACGCTCAATCACTGGCAGCAGCACCACGCTCGCCAGGCGCAGAACAGTGGCTCGGCCCGAACGTTCGTCGTCGCCGACGAGGGGAACCGCGTCGCCGGCACTTTCAGCCTCACCGTGGGCCAGGTCGACACGGTGGAGGCCCCAGAGCGCATCCGTCAGGGCATGGGGCGATTTCCGCTGCCCGTGGTCATCCTGGCCAGGCTCGCCGTGATACGGGAAAACCAAGGATGTGGCATCGGTGTCGGGATGCTTCAGGACGCGATCCGTCGCACGCTGGTGATCGCCGAGCAGGCCGGAATTCGGGCGATCCTGACCCATCCCATCGACGAAGACGCGGCACGCTTTTACACCCGGTTCGGATTCACTGCATCGCCGCTGCGCCAGCAGCAACTGCTTCTGCTCCTCAAGGACGCGAGGAAGATCCTCCAGTGAGCAATGGGGGCATCCTTGCTGGGGTGTGACAGGGGGTGGCACTTGTAAAGGAGAGGCCCCTGGCGATCACCCTGGCCCACGAATGCTCCCCCATGCAAACCACGCACTTGTTGACGAGGCCAAGATCTGCGACTACCTGCTCTCAGACACGCATCCTGTTGGTCGCTTCAAGGCCAGGGTATTTCGTTCACTCGGCTACACCGCTGTATCCTGGACACGTCTTCGGGATGATCTGCTCCACCATGGAAAGACCGGCACGGTTGAGAGGATCGAGAGCAGCGCCTATGGGACGAAAGTTGTCATCAGTGCTACGTTAAAGGGCCCGAATGGATCAGCCAGGCCATTCAGAACGGTTTGGCTGATCCCCGATCACTCCAGTCAGCCAAGGCTCGTCACCGCATTTCCGGAGTAAGTCATGTTCGTCTTGCACCAAACGGTTGCTCTCACCCACGACATACCTGATGCTGATCTGCAGTTGGGCGATCTCGGTGCTGTCGTGGCTATACACGACCCTGCAAACTACGAGGTTGAGTTTGTCGCCGCATCGGGTCGCACCCAATCGCTGTTGACGCTTTCAAGGAGCAGTCTCCGAGCGATTGGAGATCAGGATCTGATCGCAGTTCGTTCTCTGGCCGCGCCATCCGCCCGGTGATGAGCTTCAGCACGCAGAACAAACAGCCCGCCACGCGCAGGGTGTAGCTGCCGCGCTCGCAGCGGGTAGTGCCGTTGAAGGTGAACCTTGCCCACCATGCGCTTCCCAGGATCCGGCGGGCCAAGTCCTGCGCGGGGGTTGGTCAACGTGGCTCATGCGCATGCGTTTCGCGATGGTGTCGCGCAGGCGCTCGTAGGTGGGGGAGGGGGTTGGGGGCATGGGGGGATCCTGGCCGGGATTCCTTCTGCGGGCTGGCTTGCTGGGGCGGGGGGTGTGACAGGGGGTGGAACTGGAGGGGGTTGGGGGCATGGGGGGATCTTGGCGCTGCGAGGGCAGTGCTGGGGCAGGGGGTGACAGGGGGTGGAACTGATCGGATGTAACTGCCCCGCCTGCATTGGTCATGGTCGATCTCTTGACTGGATCAGCCCTAAGATTGACCCTGTGTCTGCTTCGAGCATCGGGCTGATGGCGATGAACCTTCCACTGAGCCGGATGAGCCTGCAAGAGAAGCTCGTGGCCATGGAGCTCCTCTGGGCAGACCTCTCGGCCACCCCCGATCAGGTTGAGTCACCGGCTTGGCACAGCGAAGAGTTGCAGCGCCGGAGAGAGCAAGTACAGCAGGGCAGTGCCAAGTTTCTGAACTGGGACGACGCCATCGCTGAGCTTAAAACAGAGCGACATGAACATCAGAGTCCTTGAGGCCGCCAAGGATGATCTGCGTAGCGGATGGTTGTTCTACGAGCGACAAAGTCCGGGCCTTGGCAATACCTTTCTTGCTGCTATTGATTCTGATGTGCAGGCATTAGCCCCCTACGCTGGCACTCATCTAAAGCTCGCTGGATTTTATCGGATGTTGATCAAGCGGTTTCTGTTCGCGCTCTACTACTTGGTCAACGAATCATCGATCGATATCTACGCCATCCTTGATTGCCGCCGAGATCCCATCTGGATTCGCGATCGTCTGGCAACCTCCCCGCCGCCGCCTTGAAAAGCGTTTCGCCATTAGCGCTGGGCCGAGCGCCTCTTCGGCCACAATCCTGATGACGTCAAGCCCATTGGGGCGGCGCAGAAATCGGTCTGGGTCACGTCCTCCCCCAGGATCCGGCGGACTACGTCCTGCGCGGGGGCCGGGCTGGCTGTTGCCTGGCCAATCCGCGTCCCAGGAGCTCCATGAGCATCAGGGGTTGGTCAACGTGGCTCATGCGCATGCGCTTGGCGATGGTCTCGCGCAGGCGCTCGTCAATGGGGGAGGGGGTTGGGGGCATGGGGGGATCCTGAGGGTGGCCTGGGCCGCCTAGGGCTGTCACCCCCAGTTAGCGTTGTTCAACTGGCGTTCAGATGCCATGACTCAGGCCCTCGAAGCCGCGATCGCCTCCGCAGCCAAGCTGCCACCGCAAGAGCAGGATGCTCTAGCGGCCCTGCTGGTCGCAGAGATGGAGAGCGAGGAGCGATGGGGCGATCTTTTCTCTCATTCTCAGGGTCTGCTGGCTGAACTGGCCCAACAGGCCCTGGGCGGCGTGCTGCCCTCCATCGAACCGTTCCAGCCCACCTGATCTGGTTTCGGGATCCATGCCTCCGCGGGATCACCAGGCTGTGCCCAGGCGTCACCGGATAGGCATCGGCGATGCAGAGCGCCAGTTCGTTCTCCAGCAGCACCCGGCCGCTGCCCTCCAGCGCGCAGAACACACAACCCGCTTTGCGTTGGCCGTAGCTGGCCTGCAGGCCGCGGAAGCAGAGCGCCTGCAGGTTGCTGGTGTCGTCGGAGCCGCCCTGGTTTCTGGGGATGATGGGAGCCACATACAGGGCCCACTCACGGTCGTGAGCGTTTGTCGTGCCTAGGCTGGTCAAGCCAGGACGCCGCCATGACAGACCAGCTTGGTCGCATCACCATCGATCCAGGCATCTGCCATGGAAAGCCAACCATTCGTGGCTTGCGCTATCCGGTGGAGATGGTGCTGGAACTCTTGTCAGCTGGTATGAGTGGGCCTGACATTCTTGCAGACTATCCTGATCTTGAGCCCGAAGACATCACGTCGGTACTTCAGTATGCAACCCAGCTCGCCCGTGTTCAGCGGATTGAATCAATCTCTGCATGAGGATTCTGCTGGATGCCCAGCTGCCTCGCTCGCTTGTACGGCCGCTGGAGCAATTGGGTTGCGACGTTCTGCACACGCTTGATCTGCCCGACGGGAATCGCAGTCCAGACGAAATTATCTCTTCAATCGCCGACCGGGATGACCGTATTGTCTTCAGCAAGGATGAGGATTTCGTGCGGAGTCATCTTCTGCGCGGGACTCCTGCCAGGCTTCTGATCGTGGCCACCGGCAACATCGCCAACCGGGATCTCACCGTCTTGTTGCTTCGTGTTCTGCCGGAGCTCAGCCGTCTGTTTGAAGGCCATGTGCTCGTTGAGCTGAGTCGTAACGCATTGGTTGTGAGGCATTGAGCCCAGCCGCGGTACCTACGATGCAACCAATGAAGGCCGGTCAGATCGTGCGTACCTACTCCGCCGTGATCGAACGCTGCAGTGAGACAGGTCTGCTTGTGGGCCATGTGCCTGGCTTCCCCGGCGCCCACAGCCAGGGGGCGACGCTCGACGAGCTGCAGGCCAACCTCCAGGAGGTGATCGCCATGCTGCTGGAGGACGGCGAGCCGAGCCTGGAGAGCGATTTCGTCGGTCTGCAGCAGATCGTTGTTCCGGCTTGAACGTGGACGCGGCACCACCGTTCCAGCCCATCAGGGCCGCGACATCGCGCCACCGCTGCTTCGTCAGATCGCCAAGGACATCGGCCTGACCATGGAGGAATTCCTTGGCTACCGCTGAACCTGGCAGGTTCCCATAGCCCTTGGGGCACAGCTCTGGAAGCTCATCGCTTGGCCCTTGATCACCAGGTCGGCAACGGCAATGCAGAGCGCCAGCTCGTTCTCCAGCAGCACCCGGCCGCTGCCCTCCAGCACGCAGACACGCAGCCGGCCTCGCGCAGGGCGTAGCTGGCCTGCAGATCCCGGAAGCCGGTGGAATCGGTGTCGCGCTTGCCGGCGTTGCCGCGGAAGCAGAGGGCTTGCAGGTTGCTGAGGTCGTCGGAGCCGCCCTGATTCCTGGGCACGATGTGGTCCACCTCCAGGGCCCTTTGATGTTCATGGGCTCCCCAGTACTCGCAGCGACCCCGGGCGCGGGTTAGCACCCTGTTGTTCACCGAGCCGCTGATCGGGGTGCGATGGCGGCTGCGGTGGGCAAACACCTCATCGCCGCGTTGCTCGTGGAAGGCATCAAGGCGCTCGCGGCATAGCTACAGCAGCTCGTCGCCGCCGATAAGGCTGTAGGCGCCGTTGCCGTAGGCGGTGATGCCATTTCCGGTGAGCACGTGCCCACCATCCGCTTCCCAGGATCCGCCGGGCCACATCCTGCGCCGGGGCGGGGCTGGCTTGTTGCACGGCAAATCCGCGGCCCGTCAGGCCATCGCACCTGCTGGGATCCCTTCTGGCTGTACCGCCCCAGTCCCCCACCCAAAGACTGATGACAAAAGGCACACAGAGTCTTATGGTGTTGCCATGAAGCCCTTTCGCTGGAGCTCAGCCAAGAACGAGGTCCTTCAGCTTCAACGAGGCGTTTCCTTCGAGGCCGTGGTGGTTGCCATTGAATCCGGTGATCTGCTCGACATCGTTGAGCATCCGAACCAGGCCCGCTACCCAGGCCAGCGCATTCTTGTCGTTCTGATCTCCGGCTATGTCCATCTTGTGCCTTATGTCGAGGCCGAAGATCACCTCTTTCTCAAAACCATCATTCCCAGCCGCAAAGCCACCATCGCCTACCGCCCAGGAGACGCACCATGAACCCCCTTGATCAAGAAGAGCAGGAGATCCTGGAAGCCTTCGAAGCGGGCACTCTCCGTTCCGTGGCTACGGCTGCAGAGCGCTCCCGCCTGGAAGCCTCCGCAAGGTCAACGGCCAGCAAGGATCAGCGCATCAACATTCGCCTCACCAGTGAGGATTTAGGCGCCTTGCGTGCCCGTGCACTGCAGGAGGGCATTCCCTACCAGACCCTGATCACCAGTGTCCTTCACAAGTACGTGAGCGGCAGGCTTCTCGATCGACCCTGAACGTGCGCAGCATCGTGGTTTCGGACGGCCCGTCAGGTTGGCTCCCCTGCCTTCCTCGCAGCGGGTGATGCCATTGCGGTTGAAGGTGAACCTTGCCCACCATCCGTTTCACGCGCTCCGTGTAGGAGTCGCTCTGGGTCACGTCTTCCCCCAGGATCCGGCGGGCCACGTCATGCGCCGGGCCGGAACTGGGGTGGGCCAGCTCCTGCTTGCTGCCGACTACGGTTTCAGCCCGGTATCACGCACCATGTCCGTTCTCGGCAAGCAGGCCATCCTCGAAGCCATCGCCGAGGGGGCCATCACAATCTCGCCCTTCTGCGCGGAACGGGTTGGACCTGCCTCTGTGGATCTCACCCTGGCCAGCACCTTTCGCGTGTTCCGCAAGGTGCACCAGGTGATCGAGGTGGGCGACGACACCGATTACCGCGCCTTCACCGACAAGATCGAGGTTGAACAGGGCGGCAGCATCCTGATCATGCCCGGGGAAACCGTGCTGGGCATCACCCGCGAGCGGCTCACCCTCGGGCCCGGGATCTGTGGGTGGCTGGAGGGTCGCAGCCGGTTTGCCCGTCTCGGCTTGATGGTTCACATCAGCGCTCCATTCATGGGGCCCGGTATTGACAGCCAACAGGTGCTGGAGATGAGCAATTTTGGCCCGGCGCCCTTGGCGGTTGCACCGGGTTTGCCGATCTGCCAGTTCGTGTTTCAGCGGCTGGATGGAAACGAACGCTACGTGGGCCTTTTTGCGGGTCAGACGCACCTCACGTTCTGAGCTGGGGTCAAGCGGTGAGCAGCCTGCACCAGGCAGTGCTGCTAGGCACTCAGAGCCAGCCGGGATCTTGCCCAGCCAGCGATCTGGCTCGCGGTGTGTGCTTAAGCCGCGGGCGGCTGGGTTGAATGGTGCTCCCGAACACTTTGGCCATGGGAGAGGATGGTAGATGGTCTTATTTTTTGTGGCTGGGGGGGTATGTTGGCCATGTCTGTTTTACTGATTACCTGCCGATTTCCGATGGTGCCTGAGGCCGGCCGCTCTCGCCTGGGAATTCCAGGACATGGTTCCATTGTCTGTGCTGGGTTGCATCTGCATGGCTGATCGGGGCGTTGTCTATCTCGCGGTTCAGCAGTTCGGTTATCTGGAAGCGGCTCTGATCAGTGCCCTGGCACTGCGGGCTCTCCATCCCCATCTGCCGATCACCGTTGTGTCGGATCTGTCCGCTTTGGCCGAGTTGCCTCTCGATCGCCATGGCCTCGAGGCCCATCTGCTGCAGCCAGTGCCCGTCGGCACAGATCTGAGCCTGTCCCGGGCCGTGAAAACGCGCATCCACAACTTCAGCAGCCACCGGGACACGCTCTACCTGGATGCGGACATGCTGCCGGTGCAGCCCCTCACCAGTCTCTGGAGCATCCTTGAACAGGGCGACGTGGCCCTCGTGCCCGACCGGCTGCCGGAGATCGGCCTGTGCGACCACATCGCCCCGGAGGAGGTGGCCTACACCTTGGAGCGACTGGCCCCCAGCACTCGCCAGTTCAACAGTGGCCTGATCCTCTGGAGGCGCAGTGCTGCCAGCACGGCGCTGTTCGAGGCGTGGCATCGCGAATGGCGGCGGTTCGGGCGCCATGACCAACTGGCCCTGGCCCGGGCCATTGCCGCCAGCCACACTTCCGTGCTGGAGCTTCCCCGCCGCTACAACCTCTCTCCCCGGGACGCCGAACCTCTGCTCAAGCAGGGCGAACCGGCCAACCTGCTCCACTGCTGGGGAGGCAAGGTGACCAGCGGTCGCTTCCGCAGGTTGGCCAGACGCTTCTGTCCGCAGGCGCTGGAAACCGCGGAGCAGCTGCTGGCGACCATTGCCGAGCCTCTGCTCAGCGCCTGAGATCGAAGCGATCAGCCTCCATCACCTTCACCCAGGCGCTCACGAAGTCGCACACGAAGCGAGGGGCGCCATCGGCCTGGGCATACACCTCGCCGATCGCCCGCAGCTGGGAGTTGGAGCCGAACACCAGATCCACCCGGGTGCCACTCCAGCGCAGCGCCCCGCTGCGGCGATCGCGGCCCTCAAACAGCTCGCCGGTCTCATCGACGGGGGCCCAGGTGGTCGCCATGTCGAGCAGGTTCACGAAGAAGTCGGGGCTCAGCACACCGGGGTGCTCGCTGAACACGCCATGGCGGCTGCCGCCGGTGTTGGCGCCCAGCACCCGCAGGCCGCCCACCAGCACGGTCATCTCCGGGGCGCTCAGGCCAAGCAGCTGGGCCCGGTCCACCAGCAGGTGCTCCGCTGCCACGCTCATCGGCCCCTTCTGCCAGTTGCGGAAGCCATCGGCCTGGGGCTCCATCACCGCAAACGAGGCCGCATCGGTGTGCTCCTGGCTGGCATCCATCCGGCCCGGTGTGAAGGGCACCTCCAGCGGCTGGCCGGCGGCGGCGGCGGCCTGCTCCACGCCCACGCCACCGGCCAGCACGATCAGATCCGCCAGTGACACCCGCACGCCATCGCTGCGGGAGGCGTTGAAGGCCTGCTGGATGCCCTCCAGCACGCCCAGCACCCGCTGCAGCTGCTCGGGCTGGTTCACGGCCCAATCCTTCTGCGGGGCCAGGCGCACCCGGGCGCCGTTGGCGCCGCCACGTTTGTCGGAGCCGCGGAAGGTGGAGGCCGAGGCCCAGGCGGTGCTCACCAGCTCCGCCACGCTGAGCCCGGAGGCGGCCACGCGCGCCTTGAGGTCGGCGATGGCGGCCCCGTCCACCAGGGGATGGTTCACCGCCGGGATCGGGTCTTGCCAGATCAGCTCCTCGGCGGGCACTTCAGGGCCGAGATAAAGGGTCTTGGGCCCCATGTCGCGGTGGGTGAGCTTGAACCAGGCGCGGGCGAAGGCGTCGGCAAAGGCCTCCGGGTGCTGGTGGAAGTGGCGCGAGATCGGCTCGTAGATCGGATCGAAGCGCAGCGACAGATCCGCCGTGGTCATCATCGGCGGGTGCTTGAGCCCGGGGATGTGGGCGTCGGGGATCAGGTGTTCCTCGCGGCAGTTCTTCGCCTGCCACTGCCAGGCGCCGGCGGGGCTCTTGATCAGCTCCCACTCGTAGCCGAAGAGCATGTCGAAGTAGCCCATGTCCCAGCGGGTGGGGTTGGGTTTCCAGGCACCCTCGATGCCGCTGGTGGTGGCATCGGCCCCCTTGCCGCTGCCGTGGCGGTTGGCCCAGCCCAGGCCCATCGCCTCCAGCGGCGCCCCCTCCGGCGGCGGCCCCACCAGCTCGGCGCTGCCGGCGCCATGGGCCTTGCCGAAGGTGTGGCCGCCGGCGGTGAGCGCCACGGTCTCTTCGTCATTCATTGCCATGCGGGCAAAGGTCTCGCGCACGTCGCGCCCCGACGCCACCGGATCGGGCACCCCGTTGGGACCCTCGGGGTTCACGTAGATCAAGCCCATCTGCACGGCGGCCAGCGGGTTTTCCAGCTGACGATCGCCGCTGTAGCGCTCATCGCCGAGCCAGGTGGTCTCGTTGCCCCAGTAGATGTCTTCTTCGGGCTGCCAGATGTCGGCGCGGCCGCCGCCGAAGCCGAAGGTGCGCAGCCCCATCGATTCGAGGGCGGCGTTGCCGGCCAGGATCATCAGGTCGGCCCAGGAGATGCGGTTGCCGTATTTCTGCTTGATTGGCCACAGCAGCCGGCGGGCCTTGTCCAGGTTGCCGTTGTCGGGCCAGCTGTTGATCGGCGCAAAGCGCTGGTTGCCGGTGCCGCCGCCGCCCCGGCCATCGGCGGTGCGGTAGGTGCCGGCGCTGTGCCAGGCCATGCGGATGAACAGGCCGCCGTAGTGGCCCCAATCCGCTGGCCACCACTCCTGGGAGTCGGTCATCAGGGCGATCAGGTCGCGCTTGAGGGCCTGGTAGTCGAGCGTCTCGAACGCCTCGGAGTAGTTGAACGCCTCGCCCAGCGGGTTGGACGCCGGGTTGTGCTGGTGGAGGATCGCCAGGTTGAGCTGCTGGGGCCACCAGTCGCGCGGCGCGGGGCCGCGGCCTGCCACCGCCATCGGGGCGGCGCCGTGGTTGAAGGGGCACTTGCCGAGTTCGGTCATGGCTGGCGCGGGCTTCGGTTTGGCGTGCTTTCCGGACCGTAGGCAGCACGCTCAGGGGCGTTCAGCGGCGGTCACACGCTGTGATGTGGCGGCTCAAGCATCAGTTCCGCCCGCGATCTGCAGCCCTTGTGTGTCACTTTCGGCCGACACGATTCGGGTTACGAATGAATGCGGCGCCCTCACCACATTGGCGACTTCCATAGAATCAACTCAGACCCAGTGCAATGGGAGCTGCGGCAGGTCGTTTCAGCGCGGCTTTGCAGCTGTTTCTCCTTGAATTCCGGGGAATCAGGGCGGAGCTCGTGCTGTCTGGTGCCTGCCCAATCAAGACAGTTTTTCAGGCCTGTTTTGTCAGGCCACTTTGGTCAGAAACGTGTTGTAAGGAAAGGAGGGAACTGTGAGCAACACCATCAACGAGGATCTTGTCAAACTTGACGCCACCAAGCCCGATCCCGTCAGCACTATGCGGGCGCAGGATCCGCCTGAGCTCGCGATTGCGCAGCGTGAGCTGGAACTCAACCGGCTGTGGCTGCGCTTCTCCGCTGCCCTGGCGGCGATGGACGTGGGTCCGACCCATTGGCCCCTCGATGGCTGGCTCCGCCTCGATGGAGATCGGCGGCCGCCGTTTCCGGTGATCCTGGTGCAGTTCAACGTCGATGGTGTGGGGGTGGTGCTCGGCATGGAGCACCCCGTAGCACCCGGGCGGCTGGGGGATCTCACCACCCAGGCCCATGGGGCGGGTTGCCGGCACCGCCCCGTGCTCTGCCAGGGGCGGGAGGCCTATTGCCGTGACAGGACGCTGCAGTACGCGGCGCTGCGCTTCGATCCCGAAGCCTGGCTGATCAGCGCGGGTTGCGGGGAGCCAGGTCGCTGGGGCGGCTGAGCACGAACACCGTCATGGCCGTGAGCAGGATCACCAGGGCCGTGACGCCAACGATGGCGGCGGTGTAGTCGGTTTGCATCGGGATCAGCTCCGGAGAACCCCAGGCCATGGCCGGGGGCAGGACTCAGCCGCCGGGTGGCGATCTGCTGAAGCAAGTGTAACGGAGTGCAACAGCAGCCCATGAAAAAAGCCGCCCCTGGGGGCGGCTGCAGCTGATGGCAGCTGGGATCACCAGCGATTGCCGCCACCACCACCACCGCCACCGGCGGGACGGGGCTCGGCCTTGTTCACCCGGATCATCCGGCCCATCCACTCCACATCCTGGAGGTCGTCGATGGCCTTGGTTTCGTCGGTGGCCTCAGCCATCTCGACGAAGGCGAATCCGCGCTTGCGGCCGGTTTCCCGGTCGAGGGGAAGGGTGCACTTGCGCACCGAGCCGTACTCGGCGAACAACTGCTGAAGGTCCTCCACTTCGGCGTCGAAGGAGAGGTTGCCCACGTAAA
>Ga0315902_10002779_pt1 | contig 26816 bp, 39 predicted proteins | sample LakEriMetagenome_9_FD_203523 | JGI IMG/M metagenome (GOLD analysis project Ga0315902, IMG submission 203523) | Freshwater fungal communities from buoy surface, Lake Erie, Ohio, United States - Buoy 12 MA117 | ecosystem: Environmental > Aquatic > Freshwater > Lake > Lake biofilm | place: USA... | reverse complement strand
GTACTTCTTGAGAGCTATGCACTCCATCATTCGCCGTATCTCAGCATCCACAAACTCCCATGTGCGGTAGTTCGTAGTCGGAGGCCATGAGTCCTTGCCCTTGTGGTTGACCATACGCATCTTGATGTAGATGCCAGGGAGGAAGTCCTCGCTGTGGGCACAGTCGAACCCGAACCACCACACGTTGCCCTCCCTGCCGCTGTACGTCAGCCCACCATGCGGGGAGTAGTCGTCCATATCCAAGTCGTTGTAGTTCACCCCCACCAAGTCCCCAGTGGTTACACCCACGTAACCACAAAGCGTGTGCGTTATGGTGTTGCGCATGATGTGCCCATGCAGTCCAGTGTCTGCGTCCACCCACTCGGCGTTGTCGGGCTCACCTTCCCAAGGTCGGTGTGGCTCGATCAACTTGTACTGGTCATAGATGGATACCAGCGTGTGCGGCATCCCAGGTGCTTTAATTTCTAACATTTGTTAGTTCTCCTTCTTGAGCATTGCATCTGCCAGCATGTTCATGCCAACGTATACAAGCGAGTCGCCACTCTTACGCGCCACATCATTGCCTGAGCGCATAATGTCCACAGGCATTGACCAATAGTCAGGGCCATCATCACCACGTCTGGCAATGACAGTCTTGTTAAAGCCCACGCCGCAGGTGTACCAATCCAGCGTGTCACTGAGCACCACCATGCTCCCAAGGTATTTGCACTTGTTGCAGTCGTGCGTCCATTTCGGGTTCATCTTCATCATGGCCTCCAAATCAAAACATCAATACATACCACAATAAGTGCAACCAAAAACACCACGCGCACCACGCGCTCGGACAATTTGTAGTCGTTCATCTTCGATCTCCTTGCAAACACTACGCACTACTCGCCGTGCGTCTGGGCGTGAGGCAAACCACTTCGACAACTGAGGGTCATCGTCTTGCAGTAAGCCGGGGGGATACCCAGTCATGGGGCCGGGTTTAATCCACTTTTTCTTCATTCCCCCTCCTCCTCGGTTGCCTCTACACCGCACAACTCCATGACCTCGGTCACGGCATGATGGACATCTTCAAAGTACTCGGGATGGAATCCATCTGGGTCGCGCAGGTAGTTGCGCAAGTCCTCGTCTATCGCTTGCAACAGCTTGTGTAGGCGCTCGGTCTGGTCTAGTTCAAAATGCAACATTGTTGTATTCCTTTGATGTGTTTCGGTTGTTACGTTTTAGCTTTGGCTGTGGGCTCGAGTTCAAACCCCCCATCACCATCCTCAACGACTTTGATCTCGCCTCTGGCGATGCGGACGAATATCTCCCCTGTTATGCGCCTGTGCATGGACACCTCTCCCCTCGCTTTGAAGTACAGAAAAGTCATCACGGCAAAGCCAATGAAGAGCACGAGTTCAAGTTCGGTTATGGTTATCATTCTTGGTTCTCCTTATGAATAAGTGTTTGCTTTGGCTTGCTCGTTGTAGAGATTGACCATGCGCTTTTGCACATCTTCCCAACCATCGCCCCAGTACAGCATTTGCATTGCCATACCAATAGACCAGCGCACATCGCTTTCGTCTTCCATGTGTTTGACTGCTTCGACAATCAACTCGTCAATATTTATCTCCATCACATCTCCCCCCTCGTGTGCTTCTGGTTAGTGTTCTTGAGTGTTGCAGGTGCTGACGTAGCGGTAACGTACTGATAATTACCTTTGGTGTATTCCTGCACGATGCACCACGATGTGCGCTCGGTTCGGGCAATGTCTTCACCGCAGAATTTGCACCAGCGGTAGCCCAGTGCCCAGCGTTCTACGTGGACGTCATCGCCGCAGTACACGCATTCTTTCCAATCATTCATTTTCTGACCTTTCTAACAGTTGTTAGATTCGGTGGAAACCAGCACAACAAACACAATCCACCGAACCAACTTATATTATACCACAAAGTTATCAATTTGTCAAGTTTTTAGCTGAAGTGTCCCTCCAAGTAGTAGGCGAGAACGCAGGTGTCCTCAAAGTCGTTGGTTTGGGTTTGCAGTTGGTGTGCGTCATCATCTTGAACCCACACGCTGTCGCCAGTGGTGTTGCAGGTAACTTCATACGCCCAGCCGTTGCCGTAGCTTTTGATGGTGAACTTGCCGTCTGCGGTGTCGAATTCATTGGTGGTCATGGTTTGCCTTTCTTGGGTTGAATCTAACAAATGTTAGATTTTGGGTTGTTGGTCGGGCTTTGTTACATTCTACCTAACCAACTTATATTATACCACAAAGTTATGGATTTGTCAAGTTTTTAGCTGAAGGGCTGTCTTTGATTTGCGACCAAAGTTACGGAATTTATGTAACAAAGGGAGAAACATAACGCGAAAACATAACGCGAAAACTCCAATGGAATCATGGGGTTAGAGTGTTTGTATATGTATATGTTATAATGTTATTAGAGAAAAAGGGTATACGAGGCTGGTGGCTTTTGGTGTGTGGTGCAAATTGCGCTTGCTGGCTTGCTCGGAACTTGACGGACCTTCATACACCCCGCGTAACATTGTAACATATAACAATGCTTTAAAATCAACAACTTACGTGTGGTACGTTATAACATTACAACGCCGAAACATAACAACATAACATTTGTTAGATTGCTACGCCCACCCGAAGAACTGGTGCAAGAATCATCTCCGTCTGCTCTAACAACTGTTAGGTTCCGTAACATTGCCCATCGCTACGCCCACCCGAAGAACTGGTACAAGAAAAAATCGGGTTAACCCTAACAATGTTATGTTTACCAAAAGAAAAGCCCGCGCTAACAAATGTTAGAACGGGCAAACAAAAAAGCCCGCATGATGCGGGCTTGGTGGTGTGAGTGTAGGGGTTAGGAATAATACCGGGTCAGGTTCGGTGGTGGTTCGTTGATAGGCGCACTGGTCGATGTCGATGATGTGCCTTGTGCATTCGATGCTACCCAGAAAACATGCTGACCTTTCAACAGGGCATAAGGACAGCATTGCCAGTGCAACAGGTTCGATAGGTTCGCAGGTGAAAACGTGGTGATGTGCATTTTGATATCCTCCAAAAAATCTAACATTTGTTAGAACCTGGGGTTTCCCCCAGGTTCATCCTATCAGCCCAGTTTGTCGATGTCGCCACCGAGGGATTCAAACACTTCCATCAGCGTACCCTTGTAATCGCTAGCGATACATGACACGCCTTCTTCTTCGGCCTTGAATATACGATTGATAATCGTTTTCAATTCGGCCTTGGTTTTATCGTCAATGTCTGTTGACCCCTTGACGCGGTTTCCCGCTGTGACATAACCCGATGCTTCCTTGACACGTTGCCAATAAACGTCGATGGTAGGTTTGCCAAACCCTTCCGCTGTCATGGCCGCTACAAATGCTTCCCGCTCAGCCTTGACACCTTTTTTCAGTGCGCCTTTGAGATCAAACCATTTGGTAGTCACTTGGCCCTGATTGTCTGTCAAGTCGAAAGTGGCACACAATGCCAAAGCATAGACCTTGACCACTTGGCCCGTTTTCTTGGCCGCACCGACTAAGGCGGTGCGAGAATCGATCAAACTGTTGACGCCTTGGGCGATGGGGGAAACTACGCTGACGTTTTGGATGGTATCCATACTCTAACCTTTTCTAACATGTGTTAGATTTTGCACTATTGCACCGATCTAAACTGCGGTATGCTTGGAGAGAATCTCTTTTGCATGACTGGATTATACCATTTTGTACCACGAAATGCAAGTTTTTAGGGAAACAATAATTTCTCTTGGGGGGAAGTGGCCTAACAATGTTAGTTGTCATCCTGATAACAGACCCACCCACCCAAAACTACGACAAAGGGAGGTGGGGACCCCTTACACTCTGTGTCACACACCCGATACCCACCCCCATACTTTTTATAACAATACCCCCCTCCCCCCATTCATTTTTTACTCCCCCCGGAAACTCGCCATTTTTAAAAACACCCCCCGTCAAGGGGACCCAAAAGAAAAGCTTGCACCCACTATTATTTTTCTGTTACATTCCGGCCATCTCCCGTTTACTCGGTGCCCATGATAGAACTACAGCCAACTGCGGAACATCCGGTTCCATACGACTTGTCCGACGAGCAGCCCAAGACTCATGCGGACAGCATCGCTATTGCAATAAACACAGTAGACCTAATCAACGAGCTTGGACCTACTATAGATTTCGATGAAGGTGATCTGCACAGGGCGAGTGATCTGATTACGGGCGCAGAGAAACCCAAAGAGAAGAAGACGTTCTCCAAGTCGGCAGAGGCTGCTGCCGCACACTACCTCGTCAAGAAGTTCGACTTTCAAGCGTTCTCGGATGCGCTGCAAGCCAGGAACTTCATCACAAACAAATTGATTGCGCTGGCCGACAGTGGCGACCCGAAGATCGAGATCAAGGCGCTGGAGTTGCTGGGCAAGCACTCAGATATCGGGCTCTTTACCGAGCGCAGCGAAATCACAATCAACCACACCACGTCCACTGCGCTGGAGAACTCTATTAAAGAGAGAGTCAAACGCCTGCTCAACAGTGACGTGATAGACATAACACCCTTGGACGACTTGGATGCGCAGTTGGGGCCGACCCAACCCGTCGAGGCGTTTGAAGAAGTAAAAGATACCCCGGATTCCGAGGTAGAGAACAATGAGTGACATCTCACTCAAGGACATTGAAGCCCTGATTGACAGTGGCAAGTTGTCTGAGTCGGACATGCGGGTGCTCGAAGCCCAGCTAACCAAGCTTGAAAAGCTCAAAGACCGGGAACTTTCGCAGGAACGGTTCATCAAGTTCGTGGAAAGGGTCTGGCCGACCTTCATTTCGGGCGCTCACCACAAGAGAATGGCCAATGCGTTCGAGAGAGTGGCCAACGGGACGTGCAAACGGCTCATCATCAACATGCCGCCCCGGCATACCAAGTCAGAATTTGCGTCATATCTGCTCCCGGCTTGGTTTTTGGGCAAATTTCCACACAAAAAAGTGATTCAGGCGTCCCACACTGCCGAGTTGGCCACGGGATTCGGTCGAAAAGTGCGAAATCTTGTGGATACTGAGATTTATCACGAGATTTTTCCTGATTTGACGCTCCAACAGGACTCAAAAGCAGCCGGGCGATGGAATACCAGCAAGGGCGGTGACTATTTCGCCATTGGTGTGGGCGGTGCGGTGACGGGTAAGGGCGCTGATGTGCTCATTATTGACGACCCGCACTCAGAACAAGAGGCGGCGATGGCCGCGAGCAACCCCGATGTGTACGACAAGGTGTATGAGTGGTACACGTCAGGTCCGCGTCAGCGTTTGCAGCCGGGTGGGGCGATTGTGGTCGTGATGACGCGCTGGGCACAGCGAGATTTGACTGGCCAAGTGCTCAAAGCCGCCGCTGCGCGGGGTGGTGAAGAGTGGGAAGTGATCGAGTTCCCGGCCATCCTGCCGTCTGGCAACCCCCTGTGGCCACAGTTCTGGAGTCTGGACGAGTTGTCTGCGCTCAAGGAAGAACTGCCTAATAGTAAGTGGCAGGCTCAGTACCAGCAAAACCCCGTGGGCAATGAGTCAGCAATTGTGAAGCGAGATTGGTGGCAGTGGTGGGAGGAGGAAGACCCGCCCCAGTGCGACTATATTCTTCAGACGTGGGACACGGCCTTTGAGAAAAACCAGCGGGCCGACTTCTCCGCTGGGACGACGTGGGGTGTGTTCAACCACAAAGGTGATGGCAACAGGCCCAACATCATCCTGCTCAATACGTACAAGAAGCGCGTTGAGTGGGTGGAGTTGAAACGAGACGTGCTCAAGGAGTACAACGACTTTGAGCCTGATGGGTTGCTTATTGAGAAGAAAGCAACCGGAGCGCCGTTGATCTATGAACTCCGGGCGATGGGCATACCTGTGCAGGAGTACACGCCTAGTAAGGGGCAGGATAAGATTGCGAGATTGAATTCGGTGAGCGATATCATCGCGTCAGGGAAAGTTTGGGTGCCCAAAACAAGGTGGGCAGAAGAGTTAGTAGACGAGATCGCTGCGTTTCCGTCAGGCGAGCACGATGATTTGGTAGACGCAACGACTTTGGCGCTTATGCGGTTCAGGCAGGGTGGGTTCCTCCGTCTTCCGATCGACGAGCCCGAAGAAGTTCAATGGTTTAAAAGTCCGCGCAGAGAGCGGTTCTATACAGTGTGAGGTGATGATATGAAATTTGGATTGATGGGCGTTAGTGGGGATGGCCGCACGCTGTACTCACCCGACGGAAATATATTTTGTCGTCTACCCTCTTGGTTGGCTTGGCTTTCTTGGAAAGTTCAATCTGTTCAGCATTGGGTAGCTAAAAAAACTTGGAGATAAAAATGGCCACAGGTTCAATTGACAAAGGTTTGTATGCAGCCCCCTTGGGTCTTGAGGATTTTCCCGAGCCCGATCTGGAGATCGAGATCGAAGACCCCGAGGAAGTCACCATTGGCATGGGCGACATAGAGATTCAACTACGCCCCGAGAAGGAAACCGACGAAGAATTTGATGCCAACTTGGCCGAGTTTATGGACGACAGCGAGTTGCAGTCCTTGGGCGAAGAGTTGGTTGAAGAGTTTGATAAGGACATCAATGATCGCAAGGACTGGATGCAGACCTATGTGGACGGGCTGAAGTTGTTGGGCTTGAAGTACGAAGACCGCACGGAGCCGTGGCAAGGTGCTTGTGGTGTGTTCCACCCCATGCTCACTGAGAGCGTAGTTAGGTTCCAGAGCGAAGGTATCACCGAGACGTTCCCAGCCGCTGGGCCTGTGAAGACTGTCATTCTTGGCAAAGACACCCCGGAGGTAGAAGAAGCGGCGGCGCGAGTTCGTGAGGACATGAACTATCAGTTGACCGACGTGATGTACGAGTACCGCCCCGAGCACGAGAAGATGTTGTGGAACTTGCCCATTGCGGGCAGTGCGTTCAAGAAGGTGTACTACGACCCAAGCAAGGGACGCCAGATGGCGGTGTTCATCCCCGCTGAAGACATCGTTGTGCCCTACGGCGCGAGTAACTTGGAGACTGCGGAGCGGGTCACGCACGTTATGCGCAAGACCAAGAATGAGGTGACCAAGCTCATGGAGGCTGGGTTCTACATGGACGTGGACCTGGGCGAGCCCACGCATGACTTGGACGACATTGAGAAGCAGAAGGCCGAGGAGATGGGCATGTCTGCGATACAAGACGACCGCTATAGGTTCCTTGAGATGCACGTCGATCTGGACTTGGCCGGGTATGAAGATAAGGACAAGAAGAATCGGCTGACTGGTATTGCACTGCCATACGTTGTAACTGTTGAAAAGGGCACGCGCAAGATCGTGGCCATACGGAGAAATTGGTACGAGGGCGACAAGCTCCATATCAAGCGCCAGCACTTTGTTCACTATCAATACATTCCAGGGTTTGGGTTCTATGGGTACGGCCTTATTCATCTTATTGGTGGCTATGCCAAATCAGCCACTATGCTCATTCGTCAGCTTGTGGACGCAGGCACCCTTTCTAACCTGCCGGGCGGTCTCAAATCCCGTGGGCTCCGAATCAAAGGAGACGACACCCCCATCCAGCCCGGAGAGTTCCGAGATGTAGACGTCCCCAGTGGCTCCATCAGGGACAACATCCTGCCCTTGCCGTACAAAGAGCCAAGCCAAGTGCTGTATCAACTGTTTGATCGCATCGTCCAAGAGGGGCGTTCGTTCGCTTCCAGCGGCGACATGAAGGTCAGCGACATGAGCAGTCAAGCCCCCGTGGGCACCACATTGGCCATCCTTGAGCGCACTTTGAAAGTGATGGGAGCCGTGCAAGCGCGGATGCACTTCACGATGAAGCAAGAGTTCAAACTCTTGAAGGTCATCATTGCCGACTACACCCCGGACGAGTATGACTATGAGCCTATAGAGGGTAGCCGCAAGGCCAAGAAGGGTGACTATGAATTGGTGGACGTGATCCCTGTGAGCGACCCCAACGCCAGCACGATGGCCCAGAAGGTTGTGCAGTATCAGGCGGTCCTCCAGCTTGCTCAGTCAGCCCCACAGTTGTACAACCTGCCCCTGTTGCACCGTCAGATGATCGAGGTGTTGGGTGTCAAGAATGCAGCCAAGTTGGTGCCGATCGAAGACGATGCCATCCCTGTGGACCCTGTGCAGGAGAACCAGAATCTGTTGGTTATGAAGCCCGTCAAGGCGTTCATTGAGCAGAACCATGAGGCTCACATTCAGGCGCACATGGCTGCAATCCAGAATCCGAAGATTCAGCAGTTGATGCAGATGAACCCACAGGCGCAGGCGATCATGGCAGCGGCGATGGCCCACGTTAATGAGCACATGGCGTTTGAGTACCGCAAACAAATCGAGATGGCTCTTGGCGCACCGTTGCCCAGCGAAGAGCAAAACAAGCACATCCCACCCGAGATTGCCGATCAGATTGCGATAGCCGTAGCGCAGGCGTCCCAGCAGCTTACACAGCAAGCACAACAGGAAGCCCAGCAACAGCAGGCTCAGCAACAGATGCAAGACCCTATCGTCCAGATGCAGATGCAGGAACTCCAGATCAAGATGGAGGAGTTGAAGCTCAAACAGCAAAAGCAACAGATCGACGCTGCGGCCAAGGCCGACCAGATGCGTATCGAAGAGTCACGTATTGCGTCTCAGAAAGAGATTGCGGCAATGCAAGTCGCGGCTACAGCAGCCGCTGCAAAAGACAAACTCTCGCGGCAAAGTGAGATGGAAGGAGTTCGTATAGGCATGGACGCGGCTAAACACCGCGCTCAAATGGCTGTACAGCAAGCGCAACGGGCAGCGCAAAAAACGCCTAGTAAACCCAAGAAGGAGTGAGATTGAACGACTACAAGTTGTTGGCTGTAGTTGCCAAAGAGATCGAGAAGATGCGACAGGAGCAAATTGCCTTTGTCGCTGCAAGTCGAGCCGATACCTTTGACGAATACAAAAAAGTCTGCGGAGTCATCCGGGGTCTGAACCTCGCAGAAAACATCATTAACGACCTTGTGCAAAAAATGGAGAAGTCTGATGACTGAGTTTGACGTAGCGGCAGTAGACCTGTCTGGAATCTTGAACACCACTGCGGAGCAAAAAGCCAAGCAGTTGCCTGACCCCAAGCGGTTTCATATGTTGTGTGTCGTTCCCGAAGCAATGGAGGAATACCACGACAGTGAAGTGGGGCTGATTAAAGATGCCAAGACAATGCACTATGAGGAAGTACTCACTCCGGTTCTATTCGTTGTGAAGCTTGGCCCAGATTGCTACAAAGACGCTACCCGGTTCCCCAATGGACCGTCGTGCAAGGAAGGTGATTTTGTCATCGTCCGACCCAATACAGGCACCCGCCTGAAGATTCATGGCCGTGAATTCCGCATCATCAACGATGACTCGGTTGAAGCAGTTGTGGAAGACCCCCGTGGCATCACACGAGCATCATAAGGAGTAATCATGGCAACATTGCCTGCATTTAAAGGTGAAGACTACAAGTTTCCTGACGAACAGGAGGCCGTTGTTGAAGACAAGTTTGAGGTAGAAATCGAGGACGATACCCCTCCAGAGGACCGTGGGCGCAAGCCTATGAAGGAGCCTGTGGAAGACCCGACCGAAGACGAACTATCCTCCTATGACGAGAAGGTACAGGCTCGCATCAAAAAGTTCACCCGTGGCTATCACGATGAGCGTCGCGCCAAAGAGGAAGCCCTGCGCGAACGAGAAGCAGCCGAAACCTTCGCCCGACAAGTGTTTGAGGAGAACAAACGTCTCCAACAGCAGCTTTCTACGGGTAGCAAGGCGTTTATTGAGCAGACGCAATCCACCGCTGAAATCCAGCTTGGTGCCGCCAAAAAGCGGTACAAAGAGGCTTATGAAGCAGGGGATGTAGATGCACTTGCCGACGCACAAGCGGATATTGCCAAAGCTACCTTGAGGATGGACAAAGCCTCTGATATGAAGCCTATCGAGGTGGAGGACAAACAGTTTGTCTCCGCCCAACCCGCCGCTCCTAAGTTGGATCGCCGCACTCAAAAGTGGATAGATTCCAACAAAGAATGGTGGGGGGTAGACGATGAGATGACTATGACTGCTATGGGGCTTGACAAGAAGTTACAGAAGCAGTATGGTGCCGACTATATAGGTACTGAAGAGTACTTTGAAACCATCGATAAAACGATGCGCAAGAGATTTCCTGAGAAGTTTGAAGACGCTCAGAGCGATGAGGATGACGAACCGCCTCCAAATAAAAGAACGTCAGAACCGGCCTACGAGGATGATCCTCCACGCCGTGCAACAAAACCCGCTGCGGTGGTGGCCCCGGCCTCCCGTAGCACCCCGCCTAACCGTATTAAGTTAAAGGGGTCCGAAGCTGCGATTGCTCGCAGGCTTGGGGTCCCGATTGAAGAATACGCTAAACAGGTTGCCAAACTAAGAAGAGGTGAATAATGGATCAAATGCAAGTCAAAGCTGCTGAAAAAGCACAAAATCGTATGAGTCGTGAGTTGGACTCTCGTGCCGTGATGCAACGCCCAACAGCGTGGCGTCCGCCTGAGACCCTGCCCATGCCAGATGAACGTCCGGGGTGGAAACACCGCTACGTTCGCATCAGTACGTTGGGCACCGCTGATCCAAGCAACATTTCTTCAAAGTTACGCGAAGGCTACGAGCCGTGTAAAGCGGACGAGTATCCCGAGCTAATGATGCACGCTACCACCGAAGGTCGCTTTAAAGGCAACATTGAGGTGGGTGGACTGTTGCTCTGTCGGATTCCGACTGAGTTCTTGGAGCAGCGTATGAAATACTACGACACTCAAAATAGAGCCCAAATGGATTCCGTGGACAACAATTTTCTTCGTGACAGTGATCCTCGTATGCCTCTTTTTTCAGAGAAGAAAACGAAGGTTACTTTCGGTTCTGGTTCATAAACTTGGAGTCTTAAATGGCATATCCTACGATCGACAAGCCTTACGGCTTGAAGCCGATCAATCTGTATGGCGGTACCCCCTTCGCGGGCGCTACTCGCCAGTATCGGATTGCTTCGGCATACAACACTGGAATTTTTTACGGCGATGTTGTTGAGATGATTAACGATGGCACGATTATCAAATCTGCTATTACGACCGCTCGCGCAACCGTAACGACTTCACAGGTCATTGGCATTTTCTTGGGCTGTTCTTACGTTAACGCGCAAGGTCAGACCACTTTTGCCCAATACTTCCCTGCAAACACCACGGCTCCTACGGGTACGTTCATTACCGCTTACGTGTGTAATGATCCCAACACCCTGTTCAAAGCTGTGATCGCCGCAGGCGCAACTGCTGATGACGCAACTTCTGGTTTGCTGCCTTCCTCTACTACGCAATTTACCGTCATTGGTACCAACGTAGCTTTGGTGCAAAACAGCGGTTTGACGACTACTGGCGATAGCCGCGTAGCCGTTGCATCGTCTGCAACCACTGGAACCTTGCCCATGAACGTTGTTGACGTTGTTCAAGACACGTCTTATGTCAACGGTTCTGGCAACGTTGTGTTCCCCGAGGTCATCGTTCGCTGGAACTTTGAGATTCATACCACCACTATCGCTTCTGGCGTTTAATCAAGGAGCTAAATCATGGCTATTTCACGCGCACAACTGCTGAAAGAGTTGCTCCCTGGTCTGAACGCTTTGTTCGGTATGGAGTATTCTCGTTACGGCGAAGAACACAAAGAGATCTACGAAACTGAGACCTCTGAGCGTTCGTTTGAAGAAGAGACCAAACTGTCTGGATTCTCCGCCGCTCCGGTGAAGAACGAAGGCTCTGCAATTGCTTATGACAATGCGCAGGAAGCTTGGTCAACCCGCTATACGCACGAAACCATTGCCTTGGGTTTCTCGATCACTGAAGAAGCGGTCGAAGATAACTTGTACGACAGCTTGTCTGCTCGCTACACCAAGTCCTTGGCTCGCGCTATGGCTTACACCAAGCAAGTCAAGGCTGCTTCGGTCATTAACAACGGTTTCTCCAACACCTACGCAGGTGGTGATGGCGTTTCCCTGTTCAATGCCAGCCACCCCTTGATCTCCGGTGGTGTCAACAGCAACACTCCCTCCACTCAAGCTGATTTGAACGAGACTTCTTTGGAAGCCGCCGTTATTCAGATCGCCGCTTGGACGGACGAGCGTGGTTTGTTGATCGCAGCCAAGCCCAAGAAGATGGTTGTTCCCCCTGCCCTGATGTTCGTGGCCAAGCGTTTGCTGGACACCGAACTGCGGGTCTCTACTGCTGATAACGATATCAACGCTATCAAGCAGATGGGTGCAATCCCTGAAGGCTACTGTGTCAATCACTTCTTGACTGACACCAATGGCTGGTACTTGACCACTGACGTGCCTAACGGTATGAAGCACTTTGTCCGCACCCCCTTGCAGAACAGCATGGACGGTGATTTCGACACTGGCAACGTCCGCTACAAGGCCCGTGAGCGTTACAGCTTCGGCTGGTCTGATCCCCTCGGTATGTGGGGTTCTTCAGGTTCAACCTGATAGATTCAGTACGGTAGAGGTGACTGGCCTGCCACTAGGGCTCCTTCGGGAGCCCTTTTTATTTGTTGCGCCCCATAAAAAACCGTGATATATTGGCTCCATTCCGGGGTTCCCGGTGTATCTGACAGTCCCGGCTGACGACATGCAGACAGATACGCCCCACTTGCATGTAAGGAAACAATCATGTCAAACACGACTTTTAGCGGCCCAGTTCGCTCGCAAAACGGCTTCCAGTCTATCACTGTAAACGGCACCACGGGCGCTGTAACTGTTGATGCAACCTTTGGCACTGCCACCTCGGTGGCCAGCGTTACGGTCTCTTCTTTTGTTGATCTGCCCGCCATTTTGACTGCCGCTTTGCCTACCGCAGCCGCTTCCAATGCTGGTCAAGTTCGCTTGATTAGCGACAACGGCGCAGGCAACAACGAGTACTGCCTTGTGATCTCTACTGGCTCTGCCTGGGTTACCGCTGTTGGCGCTGCTCTGAGTTAATCAACCCAACGGGGCTACGGCCCCTGTTTTAAAGGAGTTTGATTATGGGAATGCAGACTGATGTTAAATCAACGCGACTGACGGCAGACGGGCAAGCAGTTGCGTACCGCACTCGTGTAAAAACTGTCTACGGCCTTGCAGGGGCAAGCGCAGGGTCGGTCAAGTTCTACAACGGAACAGACAACACAGGCGACTTATTGCTTGATGTGGACACCCCCGCAGGCACAGCAAATACGTTTCTTCTACCAATCCCCGGTGAAGGCGTCTTGTTTACCGCAGGCGTTTACGTTGATGTGACCAACATCACGGGCGTGACAATTGTCTATGGCTAAGTCACCTGCATGGCAACGCAAGGAAGGCAAATCCGAGAAGGGCGGCTTGAACGCCAAGGGACGGGCTTCCTACAACGCAGCCAATCCGGGCAAGCCGGGGTTAAAAGCCCCGCAGCCCAAGGGCGGCAGCAGGCGCGACTCTTTCTGTGCAAGGATGACTGGGATGAAGAAAAAACTCACATCCGAGAAGACAGCCAACGACCCAAACAGTCGGATTAACAAGAGCCTACGGGCTTGGAATTGCGCCGAGGGTGGGTATGTGAACTCAGCAGATGGCATCGCCACCAAAGGCAAAACTAAGGGTAGGTTTGTCTGATGGAGATGGCTGTTTGGAACGCTATTTTGACGGCCTTTCTGGGGCTAATTGGTTGGAATCTGAAAGAGAAGTCCGATGAGATCAAACGCCTTCAGATTTTGATTAACAAGACCCGAGAAGAAATGCCCAAAGAGTACGTGACCAAGATAGACTTGCACACAGATATCAATCGAATCATGGACAGGTTGGACAGGCTAGAAACCAAGATCGACATGTTCATGAAGGAGCAACGAAGTGCCCTCAGTTAGCAAGAAACAACATAACTTCATGGCGGCGGTGGCCAACAATCCAGCGTTTGCCAAGAAGGTTGGGGTCCCTAAAAGCGTGGGGCAAGATTTTGCCGCTGCTGACAAAGGCAAGAAGTTTGGCGCGGGTACCCGTGCTGATTTGCAAGGTGTGAACAAGCCCAAAACCAATCAGGGCAAAACTGAACTTTTTAACAAAGGTGGCGAAATGAAAGAATCTAAAGCAATGGTCGGTAAAGAGATGGCCTTCATGAAAAAGAAGGGCGCTCCTGCTTCCATGATGAAACATGAGAAGGCCGAGATGATGGGCATGAAAAAAGGTGGCATGAAGAAGATGGCCTCTGGTGGCATCGCCGCTTCAAAAATGGGTTCTGTTAGAACCGCCGCTCCCAGTGTGGACGGACTTGCTGCCAAGGGTAAGACCAAAGGCACTCAAGTCAAAATGGCTGGCAGCAAACCTCTGGGTATGAAAAAGGGCGGCAAAGCCTAAAAGGAGCCTGACATGGCACGAGGACGAGATTTAGCTGGGCTTGCAGCCCTCGCTGGGTTGGCCTACATGGCCAACAAAAAAGGCAAAGAAACCACCGGGGTTGACCCCGATGCGGCTATGGGCGCTGGCGCAGTTTCCCCCGAGGACGCCCGTGGCAACGCCGAGATGGCGCGTATGGCAGCTTTAGACAACCCTGACTTCGAGCCCGGTATGTACACGAAGGAGCCCGGTGGGGATTCCGCGCCTGCACCCGCTCGTGCCGCTCCTACTCGTTCTGTTGCTGCGGCCCCTGCCCGCCCCAACATTGTGAGTCGGGAAGAAGGAATGAAGAACTACGTTCCTCGCCGCAAACCGCCTGCCAGTACAGTGTCCTCTTCAGAAGAAGGAATGAAGAACTACGTTCCTCGTCGTACCCCGCAAGCCCAAGCTCCCGCCCGAGCCGCCGCTCGCCCTTCTGCCGCTGAACAAAAGTATTCTGCTGATCCGGATGCAACCATTGGTAAATTTGTTCCCGGCATAGGGTATGTAGATGTCAACGGGAATATCATGTCTCGCAATAGGCAGTACAAAAAAGGCGGCGCAGTCAAGACCAAAAAGATGGCCAGTGGTGGCATGTCTTCGGCTTCTAAACGTGCTGACGGTATTGCCACTCGCGGCAAGACCAAGTACAAAATCTATTGAGGTGAATCATGGGGCGCTTTACAAGACATGGCATGGACAACCAACCGCTTGAGGGCGGTGGCGGGGGTGGGAGTGGTATTGCCAGCAAAATTGGAAATGCTATTGGTGCCGCTGGTGCTGCCGGGGTAGCAGCCACTCCTATTGGTGTTGCCTATAAGGCCAACGAGTTGGCAAAAGAACGTGAAGCCGCTGCTGGAAAGAAGCGGGAGGCTGCCGCTGAGATGAAGCGCGAAACCCGAGGGGTAGAGAAGTCTGGTACTGACAGAGCGCGGGAAGCCGCCAAAGTTATTTCAGACGATGAGAAGTACACCAAGGAAACCCCGGATCAAAAGTACGCCAAGGGTGGTACTGCTTCCTCTCGTGCTGATGGCTGTGCTCAGCGGGGTAAGACCCGTGGGACGATCATCAAATGATGGCAAGCCGTGGGATGGGGGCAATCAACCCCAGGAAGATGCCGACCAAGAAGGTCATCCATCGCACGGATAATCCTGACGATGTGGACATGTACAAAGAGGGCGGCGGCGTGAATGCTGCTGGCAACTACACCAAACCGGGTATGCGTAAGTCGCTGTTCAATTCCATCAAGAATTCAGCAACGCAGGGTACGGCGGCAGGTCAGTGGTCAGCCAGAAAAGCGCAGTTGCTGGCCAAACGGTACAAGGCAAAAGGCGGGGGGTACAGAGATTGAAAGCGCCGCAGGCTTCCCTTAAAAATTGGACTGACCAAAAATGGAGAACCAAAAGTGGAAAACCGTCTAGCAAAACAGGTGAGCGATACCTTCCAGAAGCTGCGATCAAAAGTCTCAGCCCTGCTGAGTACGCTGCGACAACGCGGGCAAAGCGAGCAGGTAAAAAAGCCGGAAAACAATTCGTAGCGCAACCAAAAAGCATTGCGAAGAAAACAGCAGGGTTTAGATAATGGCAGTCACATCTGGCGCAACAACATTCAACCTTGACCTGACAGAGTTGGTCGAGGAAGCCTACGAGCGTGCTGGTTCGGAGTTGCGCACGGGTTACGACCTGCGTACAGCGCGGCGTAGCCTCAACATCATGTTTGCAGATTGGGCCAGTCGCGGCATCAATATGTGGACGTTCGAGCCGGGCATCATTGACTTGGTTCAAGGGCAAAACACCTACGCACTGCCAGACGACACCATTGATCTGCTGGAGCATGTGATTCGCACGGGTGGGAACGTGGCGGCAACGCAAGCCGACCTGACCATCACCCGTATCAGTGTTTCTACTTACGCTACGATCCCTAACAAGATTCAACAAGCTCGCCCAATTCAAGTGTGGGTGCAGCGGTTTAATGGCCAGAACTCGCCCGTGAGCGCAACTCTGAGCACCACAATTACTTCGTCGTCTACTGAGATTGTGTTAAGCAATGCTACGGGTTTACCCGCATCTGGGTTCATCAAGATCGACAACGAGATCATCAACTACGGATACATAACAGGCAATACCCTGTATAGCTGCTTTCGTGGCCAACAAAATACCACTGCGGCGGCTCACACTGCTGGGGCGATTGTGTACTGGGCGCAAGTCCCGGCAGTCACAGTTTGGCCGACTCCCGACAATGCCCAGACGTATCAGTTTGTGTACTGGAGACTGCGCCGTACCCAAGATGCGGGTGGCGGTGTCAACGTTATGGACGTGCCGTTCAGGTTCATTCCCTGTATGGCGGCGGGCTTGTCCTACTACATTGCTGGCAAGATTCCTTCTGGTTTTGAGCGTATTCCCATGCTGAAGTCTCAGTATGACGAAGCTTGGCAGATAGCGGCTGGCGAAGACCAAGAGAAAGCGTCTGTTCGCTTTGTGCCTCGTCAGCAGTTCATTGGTGGAACTTAATGGGGAATAGGTTTGCTTCTGGCAAAAATGCGATCTCCCAGTGTGATCGCTGTGACCAGCGTTTTAAGCTTTCAATCTTGAAGCGTGAAGTCATCAAGGGTCGTAACTACGACCTCTTGGTTTGCCCGGAGTGTTGGGACCCAGATCAGCCACAATTGCACTTGGGCGAGTTTCCAGTAGACGACCCACAGGGTTTGCGTAATCCCCGTCCTGATCGGAGCTATGTGCTGTCAGGGACAAGCGGGTTGCAGATCAATGTGAACGGTGGGACTGGGCCTACGGGCACGGGAACTGTGGAAGCGGGTAGCCGAATCTTTCAGTGGGGGTGGAGCCCTGTGGGGGGATCATCATTTTTTGACGCGGCCCTCACACCAAATAACTTGGTTTTGAGCGTGCAATTGGGTACAGTATCGGTATCAACGACATAAGGAGTCGAAATGGACACGAAGACAGTGAAGAAAATTGCCGACAAGGAAGTCATGGCGCATGAAAAACGCCTGCACCCCAGTGCAAAAAAGATGGCTGCTGGTGGCAAGACCAACTCCCAGATGCTTAAGTATGGGCGTAATATGGCCAAAGTAATGAACCAGCGTAGCCCTGGTCGTGGAGGCTGATATGGCAACATACAAGGTACCCAAAAAAGTGGCCACTGTGGTTGTTGGCGAAGAGCCAGCAAAAGAGACGATGCGTAAAGCAAACGTGTCTGTGGCCAACACGCGCAGCCAAGACTATCCCCCCACCAAGACCAGCGGCATCAAAATCCGTGGTACTGGCGCGGCTACTAAAGGCTTGATGGCCAGAGGCCCAATGGCATGAACTACACCGAGTTGTACAACACAATTCAGTCGTACACCGAGAATCAGTTTCCGGATGTATACCTTGCGAGTGGGAGTACTGTGTCTGCCACGACACAGATCAATACTTTCATCACGCAGGCTGAACAACGTATATACAACTCGGTTCAGTTCCCCTCGCTGCGAAAAAACGTAACGGGGGTAACGTCTACGGGCAACAAGTACTTGTCGTGCCCCGGCGACTTTCTTTCCACATTTTCATTGGCGGTTGAGACTGTTGATGGGCAAGAGTTCTTGCTCAACAAAGATGTGAACTTCATCCGTCAGGCGTATCCCAAAGCCACCGATACAGCAACGCCCAAGTACTACGCGCTGTTTGGCCCAACGACCTCAAACGATGCGTCTCCTGTAATTACCAACGAGTTGTCGTTCATTCTTGGCCCCACGCCAGATGCGGTGTACTCCGTTGAGTTGCATTACTACTATTACCCCACTTCCATCACCACGGCGGCTTCTGGCCAAACATGGCTTGGTGACAACTTTGACAGCGTGTTGCTGTACGGTTCTTTGGTTGAGGCGTACACCTTCATGAAGGGTGAAGTGGACATCATCACTGGCTACAACCAAAAGTACATGGAAGCTCTTGCATTGGCCAAACGTTTGGGCGATGGGCTTGAGCGCAGTGATGCGTACCGCAGTGGGCAGTACCGCACACCCGCACTGCCACAGAATACTGGGGTTGTGTAATGGCGTTTACGGGCAACTACAGTTGCAACACTCTTCGGTCAGGCTTGATAAACGGGTCGTTCAACTTCTCGTCAAACACCTTTTATCTGGCGTTGTACACCAACGCAGCCACGCTTGATGAGACCACCACTGCATACACCACGACTGGAGAAGCCTCGGGTGGCAACTATGTTGCTGGTGGGCAAATTGTCACAGCCACTGTAGGTACGGAAACCACTTCCGCTGGGAGCATCGTGTTCATCAACTTCTCGTCCCCTGCTTGGACGGGCGCGATTACTGCCAGAGGTGCGTTGATTTACAAGGCCGGAGATAATGGCGCTGTGTGCGTCTTAGACTTTGGCAGTAACAAAACATCCACCAACACTTTTCCCGTGACGATGCCTGCAAACACAAGCACATCGGCGCTCATTCGGTTTGTTTAAGGAGTATCCTATGTTCAACGAAAAAGCTCAATCTACTGACACCGTAACTGCGGGTCTAGTTGCTGGTACAGCCCTGAAAAATGGCGCTCATGGCGGGGGCGTGTTTCACGTTCAATGTCTAGATAAAGATGGCAACTTAAAGTGGGAAGACGAGATGCACAATCTCGTGGTCAATGTGGGGCTGCAAAACATGAATACTCAGTACTTCACAGGTACTACGTATACGGCTTCGTTTTTCCTTGGATTGGTAACTGGCCCCGGTTCTGGCACGACATATTCCGCCTCTGACACTTTAGGTTCTAAATCATGGACTGAATTCACCGACTACGCTGGCTCACGCAAGTCTGTGACTTTTGGTACGGCTACTACTGCTGACCCGTCCGTCATCAGTAACTCTGCTTCGCCTGCCTCATTCACTATTTCTGGTGCCGGGGGTGTTGTTGCCGGGGCGTTCCTGTGTACTGTGAGCAGTGGCACTTCGGGGGTTTTGTTCTCTGAAGCCGACTTCCAGTCTCCTGGCGACCGTACCGTGGTGAGCGGTGACACGTTGAATGTGACCTACACGTTCAGCCTTGACGCTGCGTAATCCTTTGTGTTCGGTACATCCGCATTTGCCGCCGCGCCCTTTGCTGCTTTAGCAGGGGCAGGCGCGAGCTATGACAGCACGGTTGATGAAGCTGTAACGGCGTCAGATACAGCGGTCAATGCGGTGGCGTTGTTTGCGCCCCTGATTTTGGAAGAGATTGCGGTTGGTGAGAATATTGTTGTCGCTGAATCGAACTTCAGCGCGGCCATAGCAGAGATCGCCACTGCACTGGACACGCCTTCAGCTTTGATGGTGTTCCCGGCGTACTTTGAAGACGCGGCAACTGCTTCGGACACGTTCGCCGCTGCGGCGATTTTTGGAGGGTTGTGTGCAGACACTGCCAGCGTGTCTGATCTGTATTCAGCCCAAGCAGATTTTAACGGGGCATATGCGGATACTGGAACAGTGTCCGACTCGTTTGTTGGGGGACAGGTATATGCCTCACTCGCCCAAGATTTAATGTCAGCGTTGGATACGCCAAGTTCAAATGCGGACCTTTTGGCGTTTTTGGCTGAGCTTGCTACAGGGTTTGATACAACCGCCGCCGCTGCTGGATTTGGGGTTTCTGTGGCCGACACTGCCGCAGGGTCTGACACTACTTTGGTAGCCCCTTCCACGTTTAACGCCGCTGTCAGCGACACCGCCGCTGCTCTGGATTCGCTCTTGGCTTCAGCCGTCTTTCTTGCTACCATACAGGATAGTGCGGTAGGGGCGGATGTGATACTTGCTCAGTTCTTGTGGGAAATCATCAATGACTCACAAACGGCAAATTGGACCGAAATAAACAACTCGCAATCTACCACTTGGCAGGTTGTGAAAACCCAATCGTAAGAGGCACAAATGGCACTCGTAGTAAAAGACAGAGTACAAGAAACCACCTCAACAACGGGGACGGGCACTGTTACGCTTGGTGGGGCTGTCCTTGGGTATCAGTCCTTTGCCACAGTTGGTAATGGCAATACCACGTACTACACCATCGTAGACCTGACCGCAGGGGACTGGGAAGTTGGTATTGGTACGTACACTGCTTCGGGTACAACTCTGTCTCGTACAACCGTGTTGTCTTCCAGCAATGCAGGCTCGTTGGTTCCTTTCGCTGCGGGCACAAAGAATGTCTTTGTGACCTACCCGTCTTCGCGTTCGGTTTATCTGAGCGCGGCGGGGCTGGCTGTTGACGTTCTTGACATTGGCACACTGGGCACCAGCACGGCCAACATCACCACGGCAAATATTACGTCCGGCACAGTATCAACAACACCAACCAACAACACAGACATTGTTAACAAGCAGTACGCCGACGCCATTGCGTCTGGCATCCACTTTCATGAAGCCGTAGCCTTAGCAACTACAACAACTCTACCAGCAAACACATACAACAACGGCACATCTGGGGTAGGAGCTACGCTTACAGGAAACGCTAACGGCGCTTTGTCTGTGGACTCAACACTTACTATTGCCGCAGAACGCATACTGGTAAAGAATGAAGCGGCTGGTGCAAATAACGGCGTGTATGTTGTTACTCAGGTAGGTTCTGCCGGAACGCCTTACATTCTGACTCGTGCTACAGACTTTGATTCTGTTGGTACCGGAGTTGACCAGATTGACGAGGGTGACTTTTTCTTGGTGACCAGCGGCGTTGCTAACCTTAATACTGCTTGGGTACAACAGACTGCACCTCCTATAACGATTGGCACAACAGCACTTGTTTTTCAGCAGTTCTCCGCACCAATCACTTACACCGCAGGGACGGGGCTGTCTGAGTCTCCCACCTACACGTTCAACATCGCTAACACTGGGGTAAGCGCAACAACCTACGGCTCCGCAAGTTCTGTCCCAGTCGTGGCAGTCAACGCCCAAGGCCAGATTACTTCGGCTACCGACACAGCCATTGCCATTGCCGCAGGGGCGGTGTCTGGTCTTGCAGCTTCAGCTACCACGGACACGACCAATGCAAACAACATCACCTCTGGTTCGTTGGGTACTTCAAGGCTCACGGGTTCTTACACGGGTATCACTGGGACGGGGGCATTGGCTGCGGGTTCGTTGGCTTCAGGCTTCACGGCAGTATCGGCTCCTCTGGGCGGCACTGGGCAAACCTCTTATGCCGTTGGCGACTTGATCTATGCAGACACAACCACATCGCTGGCCAAACTTGCAGACGTAGCCGTAGGCAATGCACTGATCTCTGGGGGTGTAGGCGCGGCTCCAAGCTGGGGCAAGATTGGCATGGCAACGCATGTCAGCGGCACACTGCCAATCGCCAACGGCGGTACAAACTCTACGGCGACGGCGACAAACGGGGGTATTGGCTATGGTACGGGCACGGCCCATGCGTACTCAGTGGCGGGCACTTCCGGGCAGGTCCTGCAAAGCAACGGGGCAGCGGCCCCCACTTGGCTTTCTCAATCCAGCATCGCTGCGGGTTCAGCAACCAACGCTACTTTTGCATCATCGGCCACAAACGCCACTTTTGCGACTTCGGCTACCAATGCAACTTTTGCTTCTTCGGCCACCAACGCCAGCGCAGCTACCAACGCAGGCTACGCCACAAATGCTGGTAGGGCGTACCCTAATCGGTCTGACGGTACGGGCATTAACTTTTATTGGTCTGGCCAAGGCGGGCAACCAACTTGGCTTTGGGGCGGCAATGATGGCGTTAATTTTTACGTTTACAACCCCAGCAACTTTGCTGTGTCCTCTGCTTCTAATGCAAGTTATGCCTCTTCGGCAGGTTCCGCTACCAACGCTACGTACTCGAATAACGCAAGTGCGAAGTGGACAAGTGCGGCAATTGCTGGGTCTCAATCTGGAAACACAAGTGCAGTTGAAGTCAGAAACAACGGCGGCACTGGTGATTCAAACCTTGCAAACATCACATTCCATTGCCAAGGGACTTATGGAACGTCACTCCACTTACGGCCAGACGGTTACTTCGGCGTTGGCGGATGGTCAGCAAGCTCATGGAGATGGTACACATATCTAGGCAATGGGGATATGACTGCGGCAGGAAACGTCACTGCATATTCTGACCCACGATTAAAAACAGAAATTACCCCAATCCAGTCCGCTCTTTCCATTGTCCAGCAACTTAATGGTGTTAAATTTAAGTGGATTGAAAGCTCCATAATTGGGCATCCGGGGGAGTACGACTACGGTGTGTTAGCAGATCAGGTACAGAAGGTGTTGCCTGAATTGGTCAGTGATTCGATGCACGAAGCCCCGGAAGGGGACAAATACAAAACAGTTGCATACGATAAATTTGCTCCAATTTTAATTGAGGCAGTCAAAGAGTTAACTGCCAAAGTAACAATGCTTGAAGAGAGCCTGAAAGCACTGGGAGCTAAATAATGACGATGCCATCCAGTGGGGCACTGAATATGGGTGGTACATCCAGCCCGGTTAGTGTCGCCCAAGAACTTGGACTTGGTTTGACTACAACTATTTCAATGAACCAAGCCAATGTGCGGACTCTTGCTGGTGTTGGCGGTAGCGGTACAACGTGGAGCATGAGTTCGTTATACGGTAAATCAAATGTAACTCCTTCCGTTGAATATCTTGTAGTTGCTGGCGGGGGTGGTGGTGGCTTCAGTAATAACGATTCCCGTGGCGGTGGTGGCGGTGCGGGGGGTATGCTCACTGGTTCAGTAGGCGTATCAAAGGGTGTGACGTATACAGTCACCGTAGGCGGTGGTGGTGCGACCTCTTCAGGGGCGTCTTCAAATGGTGGCAATTCTGTATTTTCCTCAATAACATCAACTGGCGGTGGCGCTGGCGGTGGCCCTCCCGGACAAAACGGATTTTCTGGTGGTTCAGGCGGGGGCGGCGGACAAAACGGAGCCACTTCTGGCGGTGCAGGTACAGCCGGGCAAGGAAATACCGGCGGAAATGGTGGCTACGATGCAAATGGCGGGCAATGCGGTGGCGGTGGCGGTGGCGCAGGTGCAGTTGGTGCGACTGGTACTGGCAGTATTCAAGGTGTTGCAGGTGGTAACGGTTTAACTTCTTCTATTACAGGGTCATCAACTTATTACGCTGGTGGGGGCGGTGCTGGTGGACAAGTTGACGGTGGCCCCGGTGGGCTTGGTGGAGGTGGATTTGGTGGCGACGGACGTGGTGACGGAGCAAGACCAACCGCGCCCGCAACTGCCGGAACTGCAAATACAGGCGGAGGTGGCGGTGGTGGCGGCAATGGCGCATACTCGGCTGCTGGCGGTTCTGGAGTTGTGATTGTTCGATATTCAAACGCATATCCAGCCGCAGCGTCAACAACAGGGAGCCCATCTCTTACAAATACTGGCGGCTATCTTATTTACAGGTGGACGGGGTCAGGATCAATAACACTCTAGAGACATGGCACATTTTGCACAACTTAATGAACAAGGCATAGTCACACAAGTTATTGTTGTGGCTAATGATGAATTGTTGGTGGATGGCGTAGAGGACGAAGCAAAGGGGGTTGCTTTTTGTCAGTCTTTGTTTGGCGGCGACTGGAAACAAACAAGCTACAGTGGAAGTATTCGGAAAAATTACGCTGGTCTTGGGTATACCTACGACGCTAAGCGTGATGCGTTTATTCCCCCTCAACCGTATCCAAGCTGGGTGTTGGTAGAAGAAACTTGTAATTGGATTGCGCCTGTTTCTTATCCTACTAACGGTGGGATATATCAATGGGATGAAACAACGGCAGCTTGGGTTGAATTTATAAAGGAAAACCAATGAGCACATATTCCTCAAATCTTCGGATTGAACTGCCGACTAGCGGCACCCAGGCGGGTGTTTGGGGAGACACGACCAACAACAATTTGGCGTATATCCTAGATACCGCTGTCAGTGGGTATCAGACGGTCAGCGTGACTTCTGCCAGCCAAGCCCTGACATACACAAACGGCCCAACGTCCACAGCAGCAAGCAACCAAGCTGTGTATGCCATGTTGCGGTTCACCACCACGACTGGTGCTGCCTTCGCTGTCTATGCACCCCCTGCCTCCAAAGCGTACATCGTTTGGAACAACAGTGGTTATTCAATGACCATCTACAACTCGTCTGTGATTGGCAACACCACAGCAGCGGGAACAGGGGTCACGGTCACCGACGGCTCCAAAGTCATGGTCTGGTCTGATGCGACCAACTTCTATGAACTGCAAGCCGCAAACCTGACTGGTACTTTGGCGGTTGTCAATGGTGGTACAGGCGCAACCACTGCGGCAGGAGCAAGAACAAATTTAGGTTTGGTCATTGGTACAAACGTACCTTCTCCTACTGGAACCGGGGCGTCAGGTACTTGGGGTATTAACGTCTCAGGCAGCGCAGCCAGCGCCACAAATGCAACTCTGGCTACTACCGCCACTTTGGCCACTTTAGCTACTACTGCCACTTTGGCCACTACAGCTACGCTGGCTACGCTTGCAACACTAGCGTCTTCCGCAACAAATGCAACTTTTGCCACCTCCGCAGGGTCTGCCACCAATGCCGGGGCTGCTACTAACGCGGGGTTTGCGACCAGTGCGGGGTCCGCCACCAATGCAACTTTTGCCACTTCCGCAGGGTCTGCCACCAACGCAGGGTTTGCCACTAACTCAACAACCGCTGCCAATGGTGGGGTAACTTCAGTTAATGGTTTGACTGGCGCTGTTAGTATGACGGGCTATGGTGATATTGGCTCATATGTAATTGCTGGATCAACCGATTTTAATACGGTGTCTACCACCTATAGCGCCGGTACGACGGTTGCTGGAAGCACTCTAACCAGATCATCTGGTAACCAAGGTGGTGGTTCTGGGTCTGGTGCAAATAACGTAGCGTTAAATATGTGGTTTGGCGGTGGCTTTAACGGGTATGGAAACGGGACTACGATGGCAAGTAGTTTTGCTGATACAAATCTAGGACTAAGTGGGACTTGGCGATTAATGACTTTTGCGTATTACAGCGCTGGCTACGGTCAGTATTATCCAGTTGGACTTTTTGTAAGGATTGCATGATGTACTACACAGATGTAAAAAACCCTATTTGGGCTAACCCGGACAGAACCGCTGTCGTATGCCAAGTGCTATTTGAGGGGCAGTCCGAGTATTTTCCGTTTGGGGCCGTACCCCATGACGTAGAAGCACATGGCGTACAGATATATTCTGAATGCGTGTCTGGTAAATGGGGACCAATTGAAGACTATGTTGAACCTGTACGACCACCGAATACTGCGGAAGCAAATAAATCAATAGCGTCTCAACTGTTGGCTGACACCGATTGGGTAATGGTTCCAGATGTAGCGGATGCAACGCTCAGTAATCCATATCTGACAAACAAAGCGGATTTTGTTGCATATCGAAACCTGCTTCGCGCTATCGTTATAAGCCCTACGACTGGAGATTTATCTTGGCCAAATAAACCAACGGCAAATTGGAGCACTTAAATTGATCCTATCACGGCATTTGCACTTTGCAAGTCGGCCTATGAGGGCATAAAGGGGTGCGTTGCCGTCTACCAAGACCTGAAGAAAACAGGCAATGATCTGACAAAGATCACAACTGAGGTTGGTGGGGCGCTCTCAAGCTTCTTCAAAGGCCAAGCGGAACTAGAAACCAGCCACGAAAAAGCGGAATTTCAACGGGAAGACAACAGGAAAAAGGGGATCAAAGACGACCTTGCCACACAAGCCATAGACAACGTGATGTATCTGCGGCAGACCAAGCAGTTTTATGCCGATCTTGAGAGAATGGTGCGCTGGGAGATGGGAATGCCTGATCTCTGGCGTGAGATCGTTGAAGAGTATCAACGGCTGTTGGATCAAAAATCGGAGCAAGCGGCTCGTGAATTGCACGAAAAGCGGGTGAAAGCATGGCGGCGACAAAAGTTAAAAAATCAGATACTGGACAGGGTGTTGGAAACGGCGGTGGTGGTTTTCGTAATCGGTTACCTGATATGCCTGCTGTGGATAATCAGTCTTCATCATCGGGGTCGATTGGATACCTTTTTGTCTTAGTCCTGTTTGCGCTGGTCTTTGTGTTGGTGCTCCCTTTGGTTGGGATGTTGTATGTGGACACGATGGTAGTGAAGCGAGAGGCCAAGGCCCAAATGGAGAAGGTTGAAAAGCTGCGGAAGCAGGTTGAAGAAGATGCCAAACGAGAAGCCGAACCCAGATGACACCTTGAGCAAGGTGCTGGCCTATGTGGACAGCCCGTTTAAGTTGATCGCCATCCTGGTGATGGGGGTTGTGGCCTTCTCAGGGTATTTTCTTTGGCAGAACCAAGAATTGTTGGTGGGGGCATACCGGGAGAACCAGAAGATGCCCTCCATTGCAGAAGACAGAATTGAGGATGCGGCGTCACACCTGTTCAAGCATACTGGGGCAGTGGTTGTGGCAGTGTTCAAGG
>Ga0315902_10002776_pt1 | contig 26844 bp, 22 predicted proteins | sample LakEriMetagenome_9_FD_203523 | JGI IMG/M metagenome (GOLD analysis project Ga0315902, IMG submission 203523) | Freshwater fungal communities from buoy surface, Lake Erie, Ohio, United States - Buoy 12 MA117 | ecosystem: Environmental > Aquatic > Freshwater > Lake > Lake biofilm | place: USA... | reverse complement strand
TAACGTTTGTCCAGCTTCAACAACAACCTATACTGCAGAAGTAACCTATACACTCTGCAATGGCTATACAGTTAAAGAAACCGACGAAACTACTGTTACTATAAACGGTTCAAAAGTTTGGAATGGTTCAACTGATAACGATTGGAATAAAGATAATAACTGGACACCTGTTGGTATACCAACAAGTGCTAACTGTATAATTATACCTGTGACAGCTAACAACCCACAAATTTCAAATTCTCCTAATGCTCTTGGTTATAATTTATCAATTTATAATAATGCACAACTGACGATGAATGCCAGTCAAAACCTTATAATTACAGATAAAATAACTGTACAGCCAAGTGCAATATTTACAATTAACAATAACGCCAATTTGGTTCAGATAAATGATTCGGCAGTAAATACTGGAAGTATTAGTTATAAAAGAATTGCTCCTAACATAAAAGGTTCTGACTATGTATACTGGTCTTCTCCAGTAGCAAACCAAAATATGGGAACAATTTACGATGGAACTTTCCCTTACTATTCTGGGTACAAATACCAGTGGAATACAACAATGAATAATACTAACGGCGCAGGTGGAAATATATGTCAGGGACTATGGGAAACTGCTAGTGGAATAATGACTAAGGGAAGAGGCTATATCATCCGTGGTTCAAGTAGTTTTGGCATGCCTGCCAGTAGCATTCCAACAACTTTTACAGGAGTACCTTTTAACGGGATTATACCATACACTGTACTTAGAGGTAACTATACAGGCGCTCCTTATAATGGAGCTAATGGTGTTCAGATTACCAATCTTAATGACAATTATAATTTACTTGGAAATCCGTATCCATCGTCAATTAATGCTTTGAAGTTTTTACAAACTAACGCCTATAATGCTTCAACTAATCCGACTGGTAAAATAGAGGGTAATGTAAAACTTTGGACACATGGAACCGATCCGCTTCAAGGTGTCACCAATCCGTTTTACGGATCATTTCAATATAATTATGATGCCAATGATTATCTGACAATTAATTATTTAGGGTCTACTACACCGGGAAGTTCAGATTTAATAAGATCTGGCCAAGCATTTTTTGTACAAATGATAGATGGAGGAGCTGGTTCTGGTACTGTAAGTTTCAATAATAGTATGAGGTATGATGCTTCATTCGCTCCATATTCGAATAGTGGATTTTTTAAAAATACCAACATAGTCAATAGCGAATTTTCAATAGAAAGACATAGGTTGTGGCTTGACTTAGTTGACTCAAATTCTCAATCTTCAGGCATACTAGTGGGATATGCCGCTGATTCAACAAATGAATATGATAATTTATTTGATGCCCCAACAGCAATACCAAGCGGGTTGAAATTATTTTCAACTATTACAAACGAAACCAATGTTTTTGAAATACAAGGAAGAAGTTTACCTTTTGATATAAATGATGAAATTCCTATCGGAGTAAATGTTCCAACACAAGGAAATTACTCCTTTGCGATTGCAGCCTTAGACGGATTATTTGAAGACCAAAACATTTACCTTAAAGACACTATGTTAAACATAACACATGATTTAAAGGCAAACCCATATCCTTTTACAACTTCAGCTGGTGTGACAATGGATCGTTTTAAAATAGTTTATATAAACAACGCTTTAGGAAATCCAAACTATTCTTTTGATAATACTATAAAAGTGTTAGTTAATAATGAAATAACTGTAAGTTCAAGCAACCTTCAAATAGAATCTATAGTTGTTTATAATCTTTTAGGGCAAAAAATAAATACCTATAAAAACATTTATTCAAATTATATAATTCTTCACGGAATTCACAAAAACAACACTACCTTGTTTTTGAAAATAAAATTACAGACAGGTGAAATGGTTACTAAAAAAATCAGTTACTAATTAGAAGTATTTTAAGAATTTCCAAAAAGACCTTTGCTTTAAATAGTTAAGGTCTTTTTCATTTGCATACGCTTCTTTTTCAAATGAAATATTTCTGTAAGCGGTATTTATGTCTTCACTGAAAATCCATTTAACTAAAAACTCAATTCCGTAACAAATAAAAAAAGGCACTATCAACAATTCTATCTGTTGCCTGATATGAATCTTTTCATGGTTAATCATGACCTCATTTTGCTTCAAATCGATTTGAGAAACAATGATAAACGGATATAAAGTTATCCCTCTAAAACCTTTTGGAATTAAATATTTCGAAACGATTACAAACATTTGTTATAATGCTTTAAATTTGTGGCTATGGATGAGCAAATTAATGAAAATAAATTAATCGAAGGAGAAGATTTTTATATAACTCCTGAAGGTTATCGCTGTTTTACTGAGAAACATCATTTAAAACGCGGCTATTGCTGCAAAAGTGGTTGCCGTCATTGCCCGTATGGGTTCGATAAAAAAACAGGTCAAATTAAGCCACCAAACAAATAACCACATCAACTACCCGAGGCGCAGCCGAATTGTATGGAGCGCAGCGGAATAAATTACCAAACTATGACATTTCAAGAACAAATTATTCAAGGAATTCCAACAATTCTTCCAAATTCAAAACCATACGAAGCGGAAATAAATCACGCACCTAAACGAAAAGAAATTCTTTCTAAAGAAGAAATAACACTTGCTTTAAGAAACGCTTTGCGTTATTTTGAGCCTCAACATCATGCCGAATTACTTCCAGAATTCAAAGCCGAATTAGAGACTTACGGTAGAATCTACATGTATCGCTTCCGTCCGGATTATAAAATGTATGCTCGACCAATTTCGGAATATCCAGGGAGATGTGAACAGGCAAAAGCAATTATGCTGATGATTCAAAATAATTTGGATTATGCTGTTGCTCAACATCCACACGAATTGATTACCTATGGCGGAAATGGAGCGGTCTTCCAAAACTGGGCGCAATACTTGTTAACGATGCAGTATTTGTCTGAAATGACAGAGGAACAAACATTAACCATGTATTCCGGTCACCCCATGGGATTGTATCCATCTCACAAAGACGCTCCAAGAGTTGTAGTCACCAACGGAATGGTAATTCCAAACTATTCTAAACCGGACGATTGGGAAAAAATGAATGCTCTAGGAGTTTCTCAATATGGGCAAATGACTGCAGGAAGTTATATGTATATCGGCCCACAAGGTATCGTTCACGGAACAACCATCACGGTTTTAAACGGATTTAGAAAAATTAAAAAATCGCCAAAAGGAGGTTTGTTTGTAACATCTGGTTTAGGCGGAATGTCGGGCGCACAACCCAAAGCAGGAAACATTGCTGGTTGTGTTACAGTTTGTGCAGAAGTAAATCCTAAAATCACACACATTCGTCACTCGCAAGGTTGGATTAATGAAATTATAGAAAACATTAACGATTTAGTTCCGAGAGTCAAAAAAGCACTTCATGATAAAGAAGTAGTTTCTATTGCTTATCTCGGTAATATAGTAGATGTATGGGAAAGTTTTGAGCAAGAAAACCTACATATCGATTTAGGTTCCGACCAAACTTCACTACACAATCCATGGGCTGGAGGCTATTATCCTGTTGGATATACTTTTGAAGAATCGAACGAATTGATGGCTAACAATCCGGCAAAATTCAAAGAAGAAGTGCAAAAAACATTACGCCGTCATGCCAAAGCAATCAATAAGCACACAGAAAAAGGAACCTACTTCTTTGATTACGGAAATGCATTTTTACTAGAAGCATCTCGCGCTGGAGCTGATGTTTTTGCAGAAAATCATATCGATTTTAAATACAACAGTTATGTGCAAGACATCATGGGACCTATGTGTTTTGATTACGGATTTGGACCTTTTAGATGGGTTTGTGCTTCTGGAAATCCGGATGATTTAGCAAAAACAGATACAATAGCCTGCGCTGTTTTGGAAGAAATGATGAAAAATTCACCTCCCGAAATCAAACAGCAAATGGCAGATAACATCCAATGGATTAAAGGCGCTCAAGAAAATGAATTAGTCGTTGGCTCTCAAGCACGAATTTTATATGCAGATGCTGAAGGCAGAATTAAAATCGCTGAAGCTTTTAATCAAGCGATTGCACGAGGTGAAATTGGTTATGTAATTTTAGGTCGAGATCATCATGACGTTTCAGGAACCGATTCTCCGTATAGAGAAACTTCTAACATCTATGACGGTTCGCGTTTTACTGCCGATATGGCAATACAAAATGTGATTGGTGACAGTTTCCGAGGCGCGACTTGGGTTTCTATTCACAATGGTGGCGGTGTTGGTTGGGGAGAAGTAATTAATGGTGGCTTTGGTATGGTTCTTGACGGAACAAAAGAAGCGTCAAAACGCTTAGAATCAATGCTTTTTTGGGATGTTAACAACGGGATTTCAAGAAGAAATTGGGCTAGAAATGAAGGGGCAATTTTTGCTATAAAAAGAGCCATGGAGACGCAACCTTTATTAAAAGTTACCATCCCTAATATGGTTGACGATAATTTATTTTAACCAAAACTCACGATTATGAAAAAGTTCCTTCTTATTTCGGTTTTTATCCTACTTCTTTCGGCCTGTAGTTCTGTTAATGTGAACTCCGATTATGACAAAAAAATTGATTTTTCCCAATTCAAAACCTATGCGTTCTATAAATCCGGTATAGATAAAGTAGAAATTTCAGATTTAGATAAAAAAAGAATCCTCTATGCAATAGATGAAATCATGACATCTAAAGGATTTACTAAAAGTGAAACTCCTGATTTATTAATTAATTTTTTTACCAAGGAAAGAGAACAGGTTGATGTTAACCAATTTAATATGGGATGGGGTTATGGCTGGGGATGGGGTTGGAATCCTTGGATGTGGGGCGGAAACACCACCGTAAATCGCTATACACAAGGAACTCTCTATATTGATATAATTGATTCTAAGAAAAAAGAATTGATTTGGCAAGGCGAAGGCGAAGGTGTTTTAACAAAAGACACTCACAAAAAAGATGAAGTCATCAAAAAATTTGTTACAAAAATATTAGAACAATATCCACCGCAGAAAAAATAGACAGTTTTCAGTTGCAGTTGGCAGAAAAAATTAAAAACCGTAACAGAGATGCTACGGTTTTTATTTGAGCACATTTTCCTAGCCCAGATTGAAGTGAAAATCCTTTTTACAGCAGACAGGTTAATAAAAAACCTGTCTGCTGTAAAAAGATTGAAACGGAAAGCTGGAAATAGCTCCTAAAAATCAAAGCCTTTTTTATAAAATAATCCATTTATTTTGATTTAAGATTTGTAAATTTACCATCACAACAAAACTACATTTATGGAAGCCCATTTTGAAAGCAACCCTTTGATTGACCGATTACCCAAGCATTTAAAGCAATTTATTAAACCTCAAGATTATTCAGATTACACTCCGATTAATCAAGCGGTTTGGCGTTATGTGATGCGTAAAAACGTTGATTACCTTTCAAAAGTAGCACATAGTTCTTATTTGGATGGTTTAAAAAAAACAGGTTTGGAAATAGATAATATTCCAAATATGTACGGAATGAACCGAATTTTAAAAGAAATAGGTTGGGCAGCTGTTGCTGTTGATGGTTTTATTCCACCAAATGCTTTCATGGAATTTCAAGCGTATAATGTGCTGGTAATTGCCTCCGATATTCGTCAGTTAGAACATATAGAATATACACCTGCACCAGACATTATTCATGAAGGTGCCGGTCACGCTCCTATTATTGCAAATCCGGAATATGCTGAATATTTACGTCGTTTTGGTGAAATTGGTTGCAAAGCGATTTCGTCTTCTCGCGATTATGAAATGTATGAAGCCATTCGTCTTTTGTCAATTTTAAAAGAAGCTGAAGATACTCCACAGGAAGAAATCAAAAAAGCTGAAGATCAGGTAGATTTTTTACAAAATAATATGGGTGAATTGTCTGAAATGGCCCGTATTAGAAATCTACATTGGTGGACCGTAGAATATGGTTTAATTGGTACGGTTGACAACCCAAAAATATATGGTGCTGGGTTATTATCTTCTATTGGTGAAAGTGCATGGTGTATGACAGATGAAGTAAAGAAAATACCTTATGAAATTTCGGCTGCAGACCAAAGTTTTGATATTACAAAACCGCAACCTCAACTTTATGTTACTCCCGATTTTGCACATTTAAGTTTGGTTTTAGAAGAATTTGCCAATACAATGGCTTTGCGAACCGGTGGCTTATCCAGTTTAAAAAAGCTAATAAAATCAGATGCTTTAGGCACAATTGAATTGAGTACAGGATTACAAATTTCAGGCGTATTTACAAACGTGATTGAAGAAGAAGGAAAACCGGTTTATGTTCAAACTACTGGTAAAACGGCTCTTTCTTATCGTGAAAAAGAACTAGTTGGTCACGGAACACAATATCATGCGGAGGGTTTTGGTTCTCCTATTGGAAAATTAAAAGGCATCAACTTGGCAATTGAAGACATGAGTCCGAGAGATTTAAGAGCTTATGATATTTATGAGGCTGAATCTGTCACTCTAGAATTTGAAGGTAACATTACAGTAACTGGAGAAATTATCACAGGTTCAAGAAATCTTCAAGGCGAAATCATTATTATCAGTTTTAAAAACTGTACTGTTACACACAATGACACCGTTCTTTTCCAACCGGAATGGGGTATTTACGATATGGCAGTTGGCAAAAAAGTGATTTCAGCTTTTTCCGGTCCGGCCGATGTGAATAGTTTTGATATGATTAACCACGTGCCATCAAGCCATACGATAAAAGCTAAAAAATCGCCTGAACGTGAAGAATTAGAAGGTTTATATAAATCTGTTAGAGCAATTCGCGAAGAAAAAGAAAGTTCATTTACGTTGTCTTCAATCTTTGAAACTTTAAAATCAAATCATCCTAACGATTGGTTATTATCTATTGAAATTGTAGAAATTTTAAAAGATAAAAATGAACCTGAATTAACAGAACAAGTGCTGATGCATTTGGAAAAAGTAAAACAAGATCGTCCTGAAGTAGCTCATTTAATTGTTGGTGGCCTGGAATTGCTTTTTGAAAAAACAACTGTATAAATTTAAAACTTCATACACGGAAATTTCTCTTTTAACTTTAAAATTTTTTCATTAAGTGAAGTTAAAAACCTCTGGTGACTATCCGAATCAGGGTTGAATGGCCTATGAGTTAATCCTTTTTGAATACTAGAAACTTCTTCCATGGTGGCATAGTTTTCTTCTGAAATATAATTTTCAAAAAAACGTACCCAAATATAATCAATAGCTATCTGGCTTGGATGTAGCATGTCTTCGGCATAAAAACGGTAATCACGGAGTTCATCCATCATGAGTTCGTAGCTGGGAAAGTAGTTACACTTCGACAGGCTCAGTGAGACAAAATTGTGTAAAGCTGAGATCAAATGTGCTTTACTGCGTTGGTTTTCTATAAATCCATCTTTAAGGTGACGAACTGGAGAAATCGTGAATATGAAATGGCAACTCGGATTAACTTTTTGGATTAAATTAAGCGTATTCTGAATGGATTTCTGAATAGTTTCTACCGATAGAATTTCTTTTTCAAATTGATTTTGCGGTACTTTATGACAATTGGCTACAATTTTTCCGGATTGTTTATCCTTGTAAACCCAAGAGGTTCCGTAGGTAATTATGATATGTGTGGATTGGATTATTAGATTGTTAGATTGTTGGATTATCAGATTCAAATTAGTCAAAAACGATTCCTTATCAGGATGACTTAATTCTGAATGCACTTCAAAACAATGCCATAAATCGTTAAACAAGAAAATATCGTTTTCTGTAAACAGCTGCTTATTGACTACTCTTGAAATCAAATTTTCAATTGAAACAGGATTAAAAATTATCCCAAACGGATTAACAACATTTTGAAATTTAAAATAGCTAAATTTTTCACCCATATTCTCTGCAAAACAGGAACCCAATGATACAATTTTAGAATCATAGTTTATTGGATTATTCGATTTGGCTAATGGTACTTTGGTAGTGAAATTCATTCTTCAAAAGTACAAAATGATTTTATACTAAAAGAGTATCCGTTTATTAAGTAAAAAAAGCCAAACATAAACTTAGTGGACTTTTATTTTCTACTTTTGAAAAAAATTAATGAGATTGCTTCGTGCCTTACAATGATAAAAAATGAAACTACTATACGCTTATCTCAAAAAACATAAACTGCTTTTGTTTTTCGCTCTATTAATGGCTGCTGTAAACATTTGTTTTAGTTTATCCGACTCTGTAATTACGGGTAAATTAATGCAAGATTGTGGTGTTGGCATTGCCAAATATAAAGGCAATGAAATTGGATTTATAAAATCAGTAGCTTTTTGGCTTGGTTTATCACTTGGAGCAGCCATGATTTCCAGAATTACTAAAAATTTTCAGGATTATTTTACCAATATCGTCATACAAAGAACAGGTGCAGAAATGTATACTGATGGAATTAAAAAATCATTGGATTTGCCTTATGAAGAATTTGAAGACCAACGCAGTGGTGAAACATTAAGCAAATTGACTAAAGTACGTTTAGATTCTGAAAAGCTCATAACACTTTCTATCTCGTTGATATTTCAAACTGTCATCGGATTTATTTTTGTGATTGTTTATGTTTCGCAAATCGATTACAGAATCTCAATTATCTTTTTGATTACAGCTCCGATTATTGCACTTATTAGTTCGTATTTAGGTAAAAAAATAAAAATAGTTTCGCGAACAATTGTCACACAAACCAATGCTTTGGCAGGTTCAACAACAGAAAGTTTACGCAATATCGAATTGGTAAAAAGTTTGGGATTAACGTATCAAGAAGAAAAAAGGCTAAACTTAAACACTTTGAAAATCCTTCAACTTGAGTTACAAAAGATTCGTTTTATTAGAAGCTTGAGTTTTATTCAAGGTACTACAGTTCATTTCATGAGAACCTGTGTAGTTTTTTCGTTGTATTACTTTTTGTTTGGCGGAAAAATTTTGGTTGGAGATTTATTGACCATGGTCTTTTTTACTTTCTTTATTTTTGGTCCGTTGCAAGAGCTAGGATCATTTATTATTGCGTTGAATGAAACCAAAGTGTCTATGGAAAATTTCAAAGAACTATTGAATGCTCCCAAAGAATTTCGTCCAAAAGATGCCAATCATATTGGTGCTATTCAATCCTTATGTTTTTCAAATGTGAGTTTTAAACACAAAACAGCGAAAAATTCAGCAGTTGAAGATATTACTTTCGATATCAAACAAGGAGAAACCGTCGCTTTTGTTGGTCCGTCAGGTGCCGGAAAAACGACATTGGTAAAACTCTTGGTTGGATTGTATCCTCCAGCAAAAGGGCATGTCAAATACAACTCGATTGATTCTTCTGAAATAGATTTGTTGGATTTGAGAAAACAACTCGGATTCGTTACCCAAGATGCCCAATTATTCTCGGGAACGATTAGAGAAAATTTATTGTTTGTAAAACCATCAGCAACCGACGAAGAGTTGCTAGATGTACTTCACAGAGCAAGTTGCGACAATTTATTAGCAAGAGCCGAAGACGGTCTGAATTCGACCATTGGAGAAGGCGGCATCAAAGTTTCTGGAGGAGAAAAACAACGATTATCAATTGCAAGAGCAATCTTAAGAAATCCAAATTTATTAATATTTGATGAAGCAACCTCAGCTTTAGATTCGATTACCGAAGAAGAAATTAATGCGACAATTAGAAACATTTCTGATAAAAACCGAATCACTGTTTTAATTGCACATCGTTTATCAACTGTAATGCATGCTGATAAAATTTTTGTATTAGAACAAGGTAAAATTATCGAACAAGGCAGACACGAAGTTTTATTGGAAGAAAAAGGGTTGTATTACGCCATGTGGCGTCAGCAGATTGGCGAACGTAAATAAGAATAACAAAAAAACCCTTTCAAAATCTGAAAGGGTTTTTATTTATAAAATGATGTATTCTAATAGTAAATATAATTACTAGTTGTTACTGATGTAGAACCATCTGCTGTATTGATCAATGTCTGAACGCATTGTATTGGATAATTAGCACTGTCAACGGTATAATTAAATACTGAAGTGTTATTAAATCCGTTTCCTGGTGTATTATTGAGTTGGTCATAGGTTGCAAAGCAGTTTCTTACATCATTAAACGATAACAATTTTTCATAACCAACTATATTGCGCAATGGGCTATTATAATTTGTATACGAAGCCATAATTTTTATTATCCAGCCAGTTCCTTCGTAATCTTCCAATCCTATAAATCGTCCCATAACATCAAGGCTGATTGTAGAGGTTTTCGTTAAATTGGCCGGTGTTTCTGTTGTACCGCTGTAAGTCAATCTCGTGATTGTATTACCTGGATTGTAGGTATACGTATTCAATTCAGAAGCACCTTCCTGATATTCCGTTGCGGTCGATCTAACCATATTACCAAAATTATCATATCCATAAATGGCTTTAAACATTAATACTTCATCATTGTAATTGGATACTGATGTAATTAAATCACCTGTATAAGCATATTTAGTCTCATACGAACTCCCTGATTTTATCGACTTGATTTTATTCCCCGTATAGGTGAATTTAAAGACTATATTAGATGTGAAATCTGCAGAGACTGTTTCTGTTTGCACTTCTTTAAGCATACGATTCGGGCTGCCTTCAGAATCACTCGAACAACCTGTAAAAACTGCTATAACACATGCTAAAAATAAATATATTTTCTTCATTTTTTTGGTGATTATTTTACAAAATCAATCGCTTTTTCCAACGCTTCCTTAATTCCGGCTACATTTTTCCCGCCAGCCGTTGCAAAGAAAGGTTGTCCGCCGCCGCCGCCTTGAATGTATTTTCCAAGTTCGCGAACTACGGTTCCTGCATTAAGATTTTTTTCTGCAACTAATTCTTTAGAAATATAGCAACTTAACATTGGTTTGTCTTCTTCGGCAGTAGCAATAACTAAGAATAAATTAGTCCCTAACGTTCCTAATTCATATGCCAAATCTTTTGCTCCTTCCGGATTCAAATCGACTTGAGTTGCCAAGAATTTAATTCCGTTTACATCCTGTAATTGAGAAGCCAATTCGCCTTTTAAGCTTTTTGCTTTTTCTTTTAATAATTGCTCAATTTGCTTTCTCAATTTAGTATTGTCATCCTGCAATGAAACCACTGCTTTTAACGTATCTTGTGGATTTTTCAGTGTTTCTTTTATGGCGTCCAAATCGTTTTCCTGTTGAGAGAAATGCGCTTTCACAGCATCTCCAGTTATCGCTTCTATACGACGAATTCCTGCAGCCACAGCTCCTTCTGAAAGAATTTTGAAATGCCAGATTTCGCCTGTGTTTTTCACATGTATTCCACCACACAATTCTTTGCTGTTACCGAACTCAATCATACGAACGTTGTCTCCATATTTTTCTCCAAATAAAGCCATCGCACCTTGTGCCATTGCCTGTTGAATTGGAATGCTTCGGTGTTCTTTTAACTGTAATTGCTCTTCTATTCGGGTATTTACAAAATCCTCAACTTTTCTAATCTCTTCATCAGTTACTTTTGCAAAATGAGAAAAGTCAAAACGCAAATGATTTGGATTTACCAACGAACCTTTTTGCTCCACATGAGTTCCTAAAATCGTTCTCAATCCCAAATGCATTAAATGCGTAGCTGAATGATTTTTAGACGTAGACGTTAATAAATCTGTATTTACTTTGGCTATAAAACTAGCTTCAATATTTTCTGGAAGCTGTTTTGCAAAATGAAGAATTAAATTATTTTCTTTCTTGGTATCAATGATATCAATTGTTTCGTTTGCCGACACCAAAGTTCCTTTATCGCCTACTTGTCCACCACCTTCCGGATAGAACGGCGTATTATCTAAAACAATTTGGTATAAAATACCATCTTTTTTAGAATCTACTTTACGGATACGAGTAATTTTTACTTGATTTTCGGTCTGGTCATAGCCAACGAATGTTTCTACATTACCCGGAATCAACACTTTCCAGTCTTCAGTAGAAACTTCTGAAGCGGCACGTGATCGGTCTTTTTGAGCTTTCATCGAGGCATCAAATTCAGACTCATTGAAAGACATTCCCTTTTCCTTAAGAATTAAAGCCGTTAAATCTTTCGGAAAACCAAAAGTATCATATAATTCAAATGCCTTTTCTCCAGATACTTCGTCACCTTTTGTTTTGGCAACTACATTATCCAAAAGTTGTAACCCTTGCTCTAAGGTTCTAAGGAATGAAGCTTCTTCTTCACGGATTACATTGGTAACCAATTGTTGTTGTGATTTTATTTCCGGGAAAAATTCGCCCATTTGGTCTGCCAATACTTCTACCAACTTATTGATAAATGGCTCTTTGGTATTCAAAAATGTAAATCCATAACGAATAGCTCGTCTCAAGATTCTTCGAATAACATAACCTGCACCTGTGTTTGAAGGTAACTGCCCGTCAGCAATAGCAAAGGCAACCGCACGAACGTGATCGACAATTACACGGATGGCAATATTGGTTTTGTTTTGTTCTTCAGATTCTTCACTATCGTTCAGAATGACATCATTGGTTGTATATTTCAATCCCGTGATTTGTTCTACTTTTTCGATAAGCGGTGTAAAAACATCGGTGTCGTAATTGGATGTTTTTCCTTGTAACGCCATACACAAACGCTCAAAACCCATTCCTGTATCTACGTGTTGTGCGGGTAGTTTTTCTAGACTTCCATCAGCTTTGCGGTTGAACTCCATGAAAACATTGTTCCAAATTTCAACTACTTGTGGATGATCATTATTTACCAAACTCTTTCCGGAAACTTTTGATTTCTCTTCATCGGTTCTTAAATCTACATGAATTTCGGAACATGGACCACACGGACCTTGATCTCCCATTTCCCAAAAATTATCTTTTTTGTTTCCAAGGATGATTCGGTCTTCATCGATTAAGGTTTTCCAGATATCCCAAGCTTCCTGGTCAAACGGTACATTTTCCTCCGGGTTGCCTTCAAAAACCGAAACATATAGATTTTCTTTTGGAATTTTATAAACTTCTGTCAATAATTCCCAAGCCCAGTTGATAGCTTCTTTTTTGAAATAATCGCCAAATGACCAGTTGCCCAACATTTCAAACATGGTGTGATGATAAGTGTCAAAACCTACATCTTCTAAATCGTTGTGTTTTCCTGAAACACGAAGACATTTTTGCGTATCGGCTATTCTTGGGCATTTTGGAGTTCCATTACCTAAGAAATATTCTTTGAATTGCGCCATGCCCGAGTTGTTAAACATCAGCGTTGGATCGTCTTTAAGAACGATTGGTGCGGAAGGAACAATTAAATGTCCTTTGGATTCGAAGAATTGTAAAAACTGTTTACGAATGTCTTGTGATTTCATTTTAGATTGTTAGATTGTTGGATCTTTAGATTGCTAGATTTTAAAAAATGGTTTTCTTTTTAGCCCCGATTGCAGTGAAAATCCTTTTTGAGGATTGGTCTTCGTTCACGAAGACAAATCAATCCTAAAAAAGATTGTAACGAAAAGCGGGAAGATGGTTGAATAAAATAACTAAAAGTTCTGCTCCTATTCCTTCGACTTCGCTCAGGATGAAATTAATTTGAACTACTTCAAATTAAAATTTAGGGTTTGACTGAAACATTTGTTAAATTTGTTCGTATAACCATTGTTTTTTAAAAACTTCCACAAAAATAGCATAAAATAAAAAATGGCGAAGAAAGTAAAGTATTATTTCGATACCGAAAGTTTAGCTTACCGCAAAATAAAACCAAAACTATCTAAAAAGCTTGGATATATTGGTTTGTTTATACTTGCTTCTGGGCTGTTTGGCTTTTTGTGTTTTGTGGCACTATTGAATTCTAGTTATTTAGAAACTCCAAAAGATAGATTACAAGCGCGTGAAATTGAAACAATGAAGTTGCGTTATACCATTTTGAATAAAAAAATGGATGAAGTGGCTGAAGTTTTGTCTGATGTAGCCGATAGAGATAATAATATTTACCGCGCTTATTTTAATACGGCTCCAATCCCGAATGAGCAGCGAAAAGCTGGTTTTGGTGGTGTAAACCGATATAAAGAGTTAGAGGGTTTCAACAATTCTGAATTGGTTATTAAAACCTCAAAACGTGTTGATGTAATTTCGAAGGAATTAGCGATTCAATCCAAATCATTAGATGAAATATTGAAATTGGCCAAAGAAAAAAACAAATTACTTTCTGCCATTCCTGCTATTCAGCCAGTTAAAAATGAACAATTAAAACGTATTGCTTCTGGTTTTGGCTATAGAAATGATCCTTTTACCAAAGTGAGAAAAATGCACGAAGGAATGGATTTTACGGCAAGTACGGGAACACCAATTTTTGCTACTGGTGATGGTGTTGTGAAAAGTGCCGACAACTCTAAATCAGGTTATGGTAATCATATTGAAATCAGTCACGGCTTTGGTTACTTAACATTATATGGCCATTTAAGCAAATACAAATGTCGCGCCGGGCAACGTATAAAACGAGGTGATGTTATTGGTTATGTGGGAAGCACAGGAAGAAGTGAAGCGCCTCATTTGCATTATGAAGTTCATAAAGACGGCAAAGTTGTTAACCCAATAAATTTTTATTACGGAAATATTTCGGCAGCCGAATATACTGCCATTTCAAAATTAGCTAATCAAGAAAATCAATCACTAGACTAATGCATATAGAACTAAATCCAGACAAAAGATATTATAGCATTGGAGAAGTATCCAAAGCTTTTAATGTAAACACCTCACTAATCCGTTTTTGGGATAAAGAATTCGACATCTTGAAACCTAAGAAAAATGCGAAAGGCAACCGAATGTTCACACCCGAAGATGTGAAAAATTTACAACTGATTTATCATTTGGTTAAAGAACGTGGCTTTACGCTTGACGGAGCCAAAACCCATTTGAAAGAAGGCCAAAAGAAAACACTTGACAAGTTCGAAATCATTAGCAAATTGGAAACGGTGAAAGCACAATTAGTAAATATTAAAAATCACTTGTAATGGATAAAAAGAAAATTTTAACGATGAGTTTTGTTTTGGCTATGCTTATCGTAGTTTTTGGTTCGTTGCTAAAAATCATGCATTGGTCATATGCTACAGAAGTAATGATAATAGGGCTTTTGTCACAATTGGTTTTTATCATACTTAGTTTAACCGAAATATCTAAATCGGATAGAATTGACGGTACAGAAAAGTTTATGTGGTTCATAGGTTTTATTTTTATGGGAACCATTTCAGGACTTCTTTACATTTTGTCAGCCAGAAAAAGAATTATTACTAACTAAATAAATTAAACTTTAAATTAAACAAACATGAACTTTAAAAAATTTTTACCTTGGATTATTGCAGTAGTTGTGATTTTTGGAATTTACAGCTGGGCCAGCGGGATTTATAATAAAGCTGTGACATTTGAACAAGACATAAAGGAAAGTTGGGGAAATGTTCAAACTTCTTATCAACGAAGAAATGACCTTATTCCAAATTTAGTAAATACTGTAAAAGGCTATGCAAAACACGAAGAAGGCACTTTAACGGCTGTTATTGAAGCTCGTGCCAAAGCAACAGCAATTACAATTGACCCGAAAAACGTTACACCTGAACAATTAGCCGCATTTAACACGGCACAATCGGGAGTTTCTTCTTCATTATCAAAATTATTGGTAAGTGTAGAACAATATCCGAACTTAAAAGCTGATGCTAGCTTTATGAAATTACAAGACGAATTGGCAAGTACAGAAAACCAAATTTTAACTGCCCGAACTCGCTTTAATGAAGCTGTTAAACCCTACAACAACAACATCAATACTTTCCCGAGAAATATCTTAGCGGGGATGTATGGTCTTAAGGAAAAACCTTATTTCGAAGCGGCTGTAGGTGCAGACAAAGCAGTTGAAGTAAAATTCTAATTTAGAGCAATGTCTAAAGTAGAAGATTTTTTAACCAAAGCCGAAGAGCAGGAAATTGTTGAAGCTATTGGCGTAGCCGAAAAAAATACTTCTGGCGAAATTAGAGTGCATATAGAAAAAGAGACTTCCGTCGCTGCTATAAATAGAGCGATGGAAGTTTTCCGTAATCTCAATATGGAGAATACCCAAGAACGTAATGGCGTTATCATATATGTGGCGGTAAAAAGCAAACAGTTTGCTATTTATGGCGATAAGGGAATTAATGAAAAAGTTGGGGCTGATTTTTGGAATACTACAAAAGAAGCGATGCAAAATCATTTTAAAAGCGGTAATTTCAAGCAAGGATTAATTGACGGAATTTTAAAAGCCGGCGAACAACTAAAAACCCATTTTCCTTATCTAAATGATGATACTAATGAACTTTCGAACGAAATATCAAAAGGATAACTTTATGGTTATTTTAAATTTTAAATTATGAATTTTAAATTAATTCCAAATAGTAAGTGTATCCTTTTTTTGGCAGTTACACTTTTTAGTTTTTCATCCACTTTTGCTCAGTTTGACATTCCTAAGAAACCTGATTTTCAGACTTCGGTTTATGATTATGCCAATCTTTTGAGTGCTGATGAGAAAACCCAATTAGAAGAAAAATTGATTCGGTATTCGGACTCGACTTCTACTCAAATTGTTGTGGCTACTGTACCCACTATTAAAGGGGAAGATATTGGTATTCTAACTCCCAAATGGGCACATGAATGGGGTATTGGTCAAGCCAAAGAAGATAATGGAGTTTTTATATTAGTAGCCCAAAAGGAACGTAAAATTTGGATTTCTCCTGGTTATGGATTAGAAGACCGATTAACTGCTGGAATTGGTGGTGAAATTACCCGAAACATAATTGTTCCCGAATTTAAAGCCGGAAGTTATTATAAAGGTTTAGACAAGGGTGCCGATGCTTTATTTGATGTTTTTAAAGGCAAATACAAAGGCGAAAGGAAACAAAATAAAAAAGATGGTAAATTCCCTTTTTTTCCGATACTCATTATAATTATTGTTATCATTATTATCGTTGTTAACAATAAGAAAAATGGTGGCGGAAATTCAGGTAATCGCGGTGGTGGTTTTGACTTAGCAGACATCATCTTATTGAGCAGTCTAGGCAGAAGCGGCGGCGGTTTTGGTGGTGGTGGCTTCGGAGGAGGAAGCTCTGGCGGTGGCGGATTCGGTGGCGGATTTGGCGGCGGCGGGTTTTCTGGTGGAGGATCAGGTGGAGGCTGGTAATTAGATATAATAATTTTTTCTTTTATACTATTTTAAAATAAACTTGGTCTCTTTAAAAAGACCAAGTTTTCTATTTTAAAATTAAATTAACCTCAATTATAAAAATATTTAATCCTCAAAAAACATCATATTATCGTTTTTCTTTTTTCCAGCAAACTTTTCAATTTTATAGGTCAATGAAAACATAAGGTAACGTCTTAAGACTGTGTTTTCAGAGTCTACAATTGCAGTAGGTGTAATATTTCGTGTATTGTTTAAATTTTGGTCCAACAAATCATAAACTTTGACTTTAGCTAACAACTGATCTTTGAAAAAGTTATATCCTAAACTTACGTTCCACAAATAGAAATCTTTCTTAAAACCTGCTGCGATGTTAGAATTATAAGTATAATTAAAATCACTTCCAATTACAAAATGTTTTGGTACATAAGAAGTGATTTCAAGTTTGGCATTGTGTAAAAAGTTGTTGGCATTGTCAATCACATAATTCTTATAGTTGGTTTTAAAATAAGTATAGCGATAACTCGGCGCAATGGTGATCAACTCATCAATACTCCAGGTTAGATTTACTCTAGGATTGAGTTGTAAGCCACGAGACTCAAACAAAACGGCGTTTGTTAATCCTTGTTCAAAACTGTAATTCAAATTTATTCCTGAACTAAAACTGAGTGTACGTTTTTCTTTCTTGAAGGATTTATTCCAATTCACTCCAAAATAGGAATTATGAGTCACATCTACATTTTGAAAGGTAGTGGTGGCTTTAAAATTAGCATCAAACACGGTGGAAGACACCACTGCATTATTGCTCAAATTAAAACCCGAATAGATGTAATATCCAGAACGAGATTGATAATCATAATTATTGAAACTAAAGTAAAGATTATGTCTTTGTGTTGGTCTTAAGTTTTCATTACCCACAATGGTACTCAACGGATTGGACAAATTTTCTACTGGCAAAACCTGGTTGGCTTGTGGCAATTCTACTCCATAATCATAAAAAGAATAAATCGATTTTGATTTTCCGATAGTGTGACTGATGTATCCTTTTACTCTTGGAAAAACATAATTTTTGTTTCTATCAGTATTTACGCCTAAATAGTTTGAATTGGCATTAAAAGTGATGAATTCAGGACCAAAATTAATTCGTCCGTTTGTTTTAGATTTACTCAAAATTAAACCTGTAGACGGGAAAAAAGTAGTGGCTCGTGAGCCGGTTTGATTGGACTGAAAATCGTTAAAATCGTCATATTCATTTGTTCCTAAATTAAAATCAAATGTAGCCAACTGGTCAGTCACTTTTCGAAGGGTAACCTCAGAAGTCAAACTTAATCGCAATGAGTCGGTTAATGGTTCACCAAATCGAGCTTCAAGTTTCATAAAATTATTGGTTCCGTTATTAAACTGATTTTGATTTCTGATATCGTCTGGCGTAGCATCAGCAAAAAGCGTAGCCGAATTAGTGTTTAAAAAGTTATCATTTTTTGTAATCTTCGACTCTAAATTTAACGAAAGTCCTCGGTTTTTCTTTTTGAATCTTTTACTATAACTAGCATCCATTTCAAAATTTGAATTTTCATTATCACTAAAATCATTGTTAACACTTCTATTTAACTCTTCAAACAGCTCATTTGTTGTAATTTGATTGCGCGATGATCTATTTTTTGTAATGCTATTTTGAAAACGAGGATTAAAATATATCGTCGATAACGAGTCTATCTTTACTTCAAAATCCAAATTTAAATTATGTCCATTATTAGTATTCAATGTGTTTGCGGTAGAGTTTGTGAAGGTTTTTCCTTGAGGTAATAGATTTATTCGCTCTGTTCTGTTTATGTTTTCAGTTTCAGTATTGGTAAAATAGTAACTTCCGCTTTGATCAATCTTTTTAAAAAATTTATCTTGGTAATTGACTCCAATCATGTTAGAACGCGTAATTCCACGATTTCCGCCACCAAAAGACATATTATTGATGCCAAAAGAACCCGAGTCATCATCAACATAGATAGAAGTATTTCGACCGCCACCCATATTGTCAAAAATTTCATCCATCGAAAAACCTATCGAATTAATATTGTTAGAAGAAGCCAAAACGCTAATTTTCTGTTCTCCTTTAAAATAATTGAGTAATAAACTCGACTCGTATCGATCTTGCGAACCATATCCACCCATTATTTTTCCAAAAAAACCTTTGTTTTTATCTTCTTGGATAGTTAAATTAATGGTTTTTTCTTCTGAACCAGCAGTATCGCCTGATATTTCTTCGGCTTTAGTTTTTGTATCTACCACTTGTACTTTATCTATAATTTCGGCAGGAAGATTTTGAGTGGCAATTTTTCCATCTTTCCCAAAAAATGGTTTTCCGTTGACCAAAATATTGTTGACTTCTTTTCCGTTGACAGTAATCTTACCTTCGGGCGAAATTTCAACACCGGGCAATTGCTTCAAGAGTGCTTCCACATTAGCATCTGCTCCAACTTTAAAAGAAGAAGCATTAAATTCTAATGTATCTTTTTTAATTCGGATGGGTGGAATCTCAGATTTGACTACCACTTCATCTAAAGAATTCACAAATTCTTTCATAGCAATAGTACCAAAATCTTTATCCTCAGATATTGAAGGAATTTGAATTTTAGTTTCCTGAAAACTGATATACGAAATCTTTAAATTAATAGGCTGATTGATTGTTTTAATAGCAAAATCAAAATTCCCAAGTTTGTTAGTAATCGTATAATCAACAACGGAAGAATCTTTGACGAGCGTTAGATAAACAGTAGCCGATTCAATAGGTAGTTTTGTAGTTTCGTCAATAACTTTTCCTTTTAACGAAACTGTTTTTTGAGCAAATGAAAAGGTGCTTATAAAAATAATGAAGATTAGAGCGAGAGATTTTGGCATATAAAAAAAGCGGTTAGTATTACAAAGAATAATAACGGCTAATTTCTTATTTTATTGTTTAAAGTAAAAAAATCTTACGAAACTTTAACACATGAGTTACTTTTCCCTAATATAAATATCAATCGGAACTCCTGAAAAATCCCAGTTTTCACGGATTTTATTTTCAAGGAAACGTTTGTATGCTTCCTGAACGTATTGCGGTAAGTTAGCAAAGAACACAAACTGTGGTGTTGGCGTTGGCAACTGCATACAGTATTTAATCTTTACATATTTTCCTTTCAACGCTGGTGGTGGATGGCTTTCAATTAATTTCAACATAAAATCATTGAACTTTGAAGTTTGAATTCGTTGCTTTCTGTTTTCAAAAACCTGTACTGTAGTTTCCAATGCTTTTAGCAAACGTTGTTTAGTCAACGCCGATACAAACAAAATCGGCACATCGGTAAATGGTTTTAGTTCCTCACGTATTTTAGCTTCATAATCACGGGTTGACATGGTGTCTTTTTCAATCAAATCCCATTTGTTTACCAAAATCACTACGCCTTTTCTATTTTTTTCGGCCAACCAAAAAATACTTTGATCTTGTCCTTCAAATCCACGTGTAGCATCAATCAATAATATAATTACATCCGAATGTTCAATGGCACGAACCGAACGCATCACCGAATAAAATTCTAAGTCTTCTTTTACTTTTGCTTTTCTTCGAATTCCTGCTGTATCTACCAAATTGAATTCAAAACCAAAACGGTTGTATTTGGTATCAATCGCATCACGTGTTGTACCTGCAATATCGGTAACCACAAATCTATCTTCACCGATTAAGGCATTAATAAATGATGATTTTCCAGCATTAGGACGACCAACTACACAAAACCGTGGTAAGGCAGCTTCTTCTTCGGTTACTTCTGGTAATTCAGGTAACACTTTTACTAATTCATCTAAAAGCTCTCCCGTCCCACTTCCGCTGATGCTGGCAATGGTAAAATATTCGCCTAAACCTAAGTTGTAAAACTCAATCGCATCTTTTTCACGCATTGCATTATCCACTTTGTTTACGGCTAATAAAATTGGCTTAGTTACTTTTCTAAGTAATTTGGCAACTTCAGCATCCATAGGTGTAATTCCTTCTTCAACATCTACTACAAAAATAATTGCATCTGCTTCATCTATAGCCAATTCGACTTGACGACGGATTTCACTTTCAAAAACATCATCAGAACCTTTGATGTAGCCTCCCGTATCAATTACCGAAAACTCCTTCCCGTTCCATTCACTTTTTCCATAATTACGGTCACGTGTAACGCCGCTAACTGAGTCAACTATAGCTTCTCTTCGCTTAATTAATCGATTAAAAAAAGTAGATTTCCCTACGTTTGGTCTTCCTACTATGGCTACTATATTGTTCATGCTATTTTTAAATAATTGTGCAAAGGTAGTATTAAAGAGTACATTATCAATTTTTTTCTTAACTTAGTATGTAATTCCAAACTTTCAGTTAACATGGAGACACACAATGACATACGATTACGACCTCGATTTTATAAAGATATTGATGAAAACATTGAAAATGTAAGACAGAAGTTTGTTGATTATGCCAAGAAGGTACCTCCCGGATTTTTGATTAAAATAAGACCCAATCACATTCAGTTTACCATTCAGGGCGAAAGACAAAAATATTGGTCGCCTCATTTATCAATTGAGTTGGAAGAAAAAGAAGGGAACGAAAAAAATGCAACTCATATTAGAGGCTTGTTTGGTCCAGCTCAAACGATGTGGACATTTTTCGTTTTTTTACACTTTATTATTGCTGGGATATTTTTGGTTTTTGCGATGTTTGCCTATTCCAATTGGATGCTTCATCAACCCATTAAAGGCGACCTAATTGTAATCTCTCTAATGATAATCTCATGGGTTTTGTTGTATTTTATCGGAAGACAAACTAGGGCAAATGGTTATGGGCAAATGGAAGAACTGGAACAGGAATTTTATAAAATAATTGGTTAGTCAAAAGTCTTGCTTCTAGCCTCTACTTCTGGTTATATCCAAAACGTCTCAACTGAAACGCATTACTTCTCCAATCCTTATTCACCTTTACATATAATTCGATATGGATTTGTTTTCCGAAGAATTTTTCTAAATCTTCTCTTGATTGCATACCTACATTTTTTAGAGCACCACCTTTGTGACCGATGATGATTCCTTTTTGGGTATCGCGTTCCACCATTATAACAGAACGGATACGAATGATTTTCTCATCTTCAATAAATTCTTCTGTTTCTATTTCTACAGCGTATGGTATTTCTTTGTCGTAGTTCAACAATATTTTTTCACGGATGGTTTCGTTTACAAAAAAACGTTCCGGTTTATCAGTTAAAGCGTCTTTTGGGTAATAAGCTGGTGAAGCAGGAAGCAGTTCTAAAATTCGGGCAAAAACTTCTTTTACATTAAAATTTTCCAAGGCCGAAATTGGGTAGATTTCAGCATTTGGAACCTTAGCTGCCCACAAGGCGATTTGTTCTTCTAACTGTTCCTGATTTGACTTGTCAATCTTATTCAATAATAGTAAAACCGGAATTTTGGCATGAATTATTTTATTAAAAAAATCTTCGTCTTTTAGTTCCTTCTCACCTATCTCTACCATGTAAAGCAAGACATCTGCATCTTCGAATGCTGACTTTACAAAGTCCATCATCGATTTCTGCATTTCATAAGCTGGTTTTATAATTCCAGGCGTATCAGATAAGATGACTTGAAAGTCATCTCCGTTTACAATTCCGAGAATTCTATGACGTGTCGTTTGTGCTTTAGATGTAATAATTGATAATCTTTCTCCAACGAAAGCATTCATCAAAGTTGATTTTCCAACGTTTGGGTTTCCAATTATGTTTACAAATCCTGCTTTATGTGACATCATTATAGGAATAAAAAAACCACTCAATTATGAGTGGTTTTGAGTTTACTTAGTAGCGGGAACAGTACGAGCCACCACGTACTGTAATTTAACAATTTCACCGTAAACTGTTAAATGCTATATTGTTAATTAATGTTTTACGTTTTTCATTTAACATGTCAAATTGAACTTCTTGACAATTTGTTAATCTTTTTTTGCTACAATTTTGCTACAGCTAAACTAATTTTGCAACCTAATTATTAGAATATGTACTGTAAGGCAAAAGTTAATAACGGTTCCGTTGTAATATACTACGGTGTTAATGGCATAATGAGATTTCCAACAGGTGTGAAAATTTCAAAGGTCAAAGATAAGCAAAATAAATTTAGGGAGTGGGACTCCAAGAAAAATATGGTTAGTTCAGATGTAGAGAACGCAACCAAAATGAATAAAGTTATTGCTGATTGGATTACCAAAGCAAATGATATTGTATCAAGAAGCCTTATCGATGGTGTTAAAATTACGGCACCAGAACTAGAAAAAGAGTTGACAGACATTAGAGAAGGTAAGATTCAAGTTAAATCGGAGCTTTTCATGGTTAACTATTTGGAGTTTATGGAACGTAAAAGAACCCAACTTGTTGAACGAGTTGGTAAATCTGATATTAGTTTTTCAACTTACGGTACATTTAAAAGTACTATGGATGATTATGAAGCTGAAAAAGGCATAGTGCTAAAGGTGTCGGATGTTACTAACAAAGATTGGTTGGATGTGTTTCATACATGGCTTACAAAGACCAGACCTAAAGAAATTTTGCTGAAAAATGGCGAAACCTATAAATTTAAAACGTTAGGTAAGCTTAAATCTGCTAGTATTGACAAAAGATTTGAAGTGCTTACAGGTTTTTTTTCGTTTTTAAAAGAAAAAGAGTTGCTTAAAGACGATAGCTTTTTGAAAAGCTATAAAAAAACTGAGATTGTTGTTACTTCAAAGATAAAAACAACACTATCAATTAGTGAAATACATAAGCTATATGCTCACAATTTTGAGGACGAAACTAAAGAGAAAGTTAAGCTAATTTTTCTTTTTAGTTGTTTAACGGGTTTTCGGTGGAAGGACATTGAAAATTTTAAAAAGGTTTTCATTTCGGATTTTAAAGGCAGAAAGGTATATAGGCATGTGGCTTCCAAAACAAAGAAGAAACTAAATAAGGTTGCTACGATACCGCTATCAAACCTAGCTATTGAGATACTAGAGAAATTAGATTACAATCTAAAGCAATTTTCAAATGGTTATACCAATTTGGTGTTGCACGATTTACTTAAAGAAACCAACTTTTTTAGTGAACTAACTCTAGCGGAAGATTCAGAAACAGGTAGGCAGTTAAAACGATACGAGTTGCTGTCAATGCACAGAGGACGGGATACGTTCATAACTAATTTAATAAACATAGTACCTTTGCACGAGCTGATGAGTTATACAAGTCACGAGAAGCTATCAACGCTGCAGAAGTATATTGACTACACTAGAGATATTAACCCAGAGTATGTAAAAATATTTGATAAAAATGAATAAAAAAGAAATATTTATTTCAGTTTTCCGCATGGCAGAGGATGGAGAACTGACCAATTTAGAGCAGAAAGATATAATGAACGCATTGTTTTCTTATGGTTGTTCATTAAAGCCAGATGAGGTAAACGAAGAATTTAAAAAAATTCGTGTAGGACTAAGACACTTGTTGGAACAAAGTGAAAAATGTATTGATTCTGCACTTAATAGCGTTGAAGAATTTCATAAAGCTGTTAGGGATGTAATCGGTAAAGAAAAAAGTTTGCCTATTGGTGCCACCATTGGTGACGATGCCGAAACGATAAAGTTTATTGATTCATTAGATGATGACGCATACAATTTTTCTCAAGCTGAAAAGGCTATAGGTATTGCAAGGCAAACAATTAAAAAACATGCTGATAATGGATTGCACTCGTTGAAAACAACTAGAATTTCAAAGACGGACTATATAACCAGAGAAAACTTGATAATATACTACAGGGACTATTTTAAGAAAGATGGGTGGGGGTTTTAGTAGGATTTATAAGAATTAATTTTTATTTTTAAAAAAAAATAAGCGAAACAAACCTTCGTATATACACCCAATTTCGGTTGGCTTTGCGAAAGTTTGTTTCGGATATATACAAGTTAGTGGCAATTAAACCAAACGACACGTAAAACGTCTAAACGAGATAAATTAAAATATAAATGAGAAAAATAATTTTACTTATGACAATTCTGATTACACTTATTTCGTGTAACAAAGATGACAATCCAACAACACCTACTGACAATGCAAGTGAACAAAAAACAGTAAACCTAACAGTTGACGGAAATGCAAGAAGTTTTATCGTATATCTACCAACAGGTTACAACAACGCTGGAAAAATGCCAATGATTTTTGCAATTCACGGAGGAAGTGGAACACCAGAAGGAATGATAAACATTGCTAATTTCAAAACTATCGCTGACAGAGACAAAGTTGTTTTAGTTTATCCAGCAGGTATTCAAAATAATTGGAATGATGGAAGACCTACGACACCAAATCAATTAGGAATTAACGATGTGAATTTTTTCAACCAAATGTGTGATTATATGATTACAAATAATTCAGTTGATGGAACAAAAATTTATGCAACAGGAATTTCTAACGGTGGTTTTATGTCTTCACGTTTGGGCTGTGAATTAAGTAATAGAATTGCCGCTATAGCAGTGGACGCTGCCACAATAGAAGCAACAACAATAGCAACAAGTTGTAATCCAGGCAGGCCAGTTCCTGCAATTTATATTCACGGAACAACTGACCCACTCGTTCCATTCACAGGTGGACAAATGACCGCAGGTGGAACAGCAGGAGGAACTATTTTATCACATTTTCAAGCCATAGACAAATGGATAGCAATTAATGGTTGTAACTCTACACCAACAATTACTGATTTACCCGACATTGCAAATGACGGAACAACGATAAAACAAAGAGTTTATTCAGGCGGAACAAACGGAAGCGAAGTAGTAAGTTACGTTGTTTTGAATGGCGGACACACTTGGCCACAAGGTTATCAATATTTGAATGAAGCCATTATTGGAAAGACAAGTCAAGATATGAATGCTTGTGAAGTAATTTGGACATTTTTTAAACGATTTATACGACAATAAAAATTAACTGCCACTAACAGGGGTTTTGCAAAAAAGCGGGTTCAGTGCTAAATTGAACATTTGGAATTCTAATAAACATTTGTGCTAAAACGAACATTTGTGATTCTAATTCCGCTTCTTCGCAAAGCCCCAAAACGTTAGCGGTAAGTTTGTCCGAGAAGATTAAACCATTTTAAATGAGAACAGTCCAACAGAATATTTACAAATTTAGTCTTATGAGAATATTGACGATACTGACATTACTTTTTTTCTCGTGTACCAAAGACAACACGACAGAACAGCCTATTCCAACCGCTTATAGAATAACAAAGTCTGTTACCTATAATAATATTAATGTTGATGTTGTAATTGACAAACCTGCACTTAATGAAGTTGATGTTTTGTTAGTATTCCACGGCACAGTATTGTATGACAGTAACTTAATGACTGCTGCCAATACAACACTTGACAAATTCAAGGGTATTTTAGATAGAAAAGATATGATGATTGTAAGTGTTGCATATCCCCAAGAAAATGTATTATTAGGCGACAACATTGTTCAAGGTGAAGCCGCCTTGTTATGGTTGAAAAATAAAGCAAGTCAAGAATTAGGAATAACCGTAAAAAAAGTATTCTTAGGAGGACACTCTCAAGGAGGTTATATGGTAACAAG